>Ga0206116_1000540_pt1 | contig 36108 bp, 34 predicted proteins | sample 3A1Ametagenome_FD_178000 | JGI IMG/M metagenome (GOLD analysis project Ga0206116, IMG submission 178000) | Enriched microbial communities from leaf-cutter ant dump, University of Wisconsin, Madison, United States - 3A1A | ecosystem: Environmental > Terrestrial > Nest > Insects nest > Nest dump...
GACTCGCTGCGATCTCTCGTTAGCGGGAGGCGAATTCTACAGCGTTACAACCTGCTGTCAACTGCCTTTTTCAACCGCCTTCGTTTACGACCGAAGCACTTCCGATACTACCTGAAACCGTTAACTCTTTGATTCTCAAGGAGTTTTCCGTTTCGACTGCGCCGGAAGTGGGGCGAATTATAGAGAGATAAAACGGGGCGTCAAGCACTTATTGCAATAAATTTGTCATCAGGGTCAAAACGCCCTGAAAGCAAAGAGGGGAGGCCTGGCGGCCTCCCCTCTTCTATATAGCTACGCTCACAGACTCGGGAACGCGAACTGCGAAGCCTCGTGGCTGGCACGTTGTGGCCAGCGCTGGGTGATCGCCTTGCGCCGGGTGTAGAAACGCACGCCATCCGGACCGTAGGCATGCAGGTCGCCGAACAGCGAACGCTTCCAGCCACCGAAGCTGTGGTAGGCCACCGGTACCGGCAGCGGTACGTTGACGCCGACCATGCCCACCTCGATCTCGTCGCAGAACAGACGCGCTGCTTCACCGTCACGGGTAAAGATGCAGGTACCGTTGCCGTACTCGTGATCGTTGATCAGTTGCATCGCCTCTTCCAGGCTGTTGACGCGAACCACGCACAGTACCGGGCCGAAGATCTCTTCCTTATAGATGCGCATCTCGGGAGTGACGCGATCGAACAGGGTACCGCCGACGAAATAGCCGTCTTCGTTACCGGCAACGCGATAGCCGCGACCGTCGACCACCAGCTCGGCACCGGCAGCCACGCCATCATCGATATAGCCCACCACCTTGTCCCGCGCCGCCGCGGTGACCAGCGGGCCCATGTCCAGGCCGCACGAGGTACCGGCACCGATCTTCAGGCCCTGGATCTGCGGAACCAGCTTGGCCACCAGCGCATCGGCGACCTGGTCACCGACGCACACGGCCACCGAGATCGCCATGCAGCGCTCGCCGCAGGAACCATAGGCCGCGCCCATCAGTGCACTGACCGCGTTGTCCAGGTCGGCGTCCGGCATCAGCACGGCATGGTTCTTCGCCCCGCCCAGGGCCTGGACGCGCTTGCCGCGCTTGGTGCCTTCGGCATAGATGTACTCGGCGATCGGGGTCGAGCCAACGAAGCTCAGCGCTTTCACTTCCGGCGCCTCGATCAGTGCATCCACCGCTTCCTTGTCACCGTGCACCACGTTCAGCACGCCTTTCGGCAGGCCGGCTTCGTGCAGCAGTTGGGCGATCAGCAGGGTCGAGCTCGGGTCACGCTCGGACGGCTTGAGGATGAAGCAGTTACCGCAGGCGATGGCCAGCGGGTACATCCACAGCGGAACCATGGCCGGGAAGTTGAACGGGGTGATGCCGGCGACCACGCCCAGCGGCTGGAAGTCCGACCAGGCATCGATGTTCGGGCCGACGTTGCGGCTGTACTCGCCCTTCAGCACTTCCGGAGCGGCGCAGGCGAACTCGACGTTCTCGATACCACGCTTCAGTTCACCGGCAGCGTCTTCCAGGGTCTTGCCGTGTTCTTCGCTGATCAGTTGGGAGATGCGCGCCTCGTTCTGCTCCAGCAGTTGCTTGAAGCGGAACATCACCTGGGCGCGCTTGGCCGGCGGAGTGTTGCGCCAGGCCGGGAAGGCGGCCTTGGCCGAGTCGATGGCCTGCTGCACGGTGGCGCGGCTGGCCAGGGCGACCTTGTGGATGGCCTGCCCGGTGGAGGGGTTGAAGACGTCGGCGCTGCGGTCGTTGCCGGAAACCAGCTCGCCATTGATCAGATGTGCAACGGTGCTCATGCAGTAACTCCAGTATTCAGGTGCGGGCAGGCACAAGGCCTGCCCCGGGGAAAGGAATCGATCAGTCGATGGCGTTCAGGGCTTCGCCGACCGCGTCGAACAGGCGATCCAGTTCCTGCGGCTGGGTGTTGAAGGTTGGGCCGAACTGCAGGGTGTCGCCGCCGAAGCGTACATAGAAGCCGGCTTGCCACAGCTTCATCGCCGCCTCGTAAGGACGGACGATGGCATCGCCGTCACGCGCGGCGATCTGGATCGCGCCGGCCAGGCCGTAGTTGCGGATGTCGATGACGTTCTTGGTGCCCTTGATGCCGTGCAGCACATTCTCGAAGTGCGGTGCCAGCTCGGCGGCAGACTGCACCAGGTTTTCCTTCTGCAGCAGGTCGAGCGCGGCGATACCCGCGGCGCAGGCCACCGGGTGCGCCGAGTAGGTGTAGCCGTGGGGGAATTCCACCGCGTACTCGGGGGTCGGCTGGTTCATGAAGGTCTGGTAGATCTCGCTGCTGGCGATCACCGCGCCCATCGGGATGGCGCCGTTGGTGACCTGCTTGGCGATGCACATCAGGTCCGGGGTCACGCCGAATGCCTCGGCGCCGGTCATGGCGCCCATGCGGCCGAAACCGGTGATGACTTCGTCGAAGATCAGCAGGATGTTGTGCTGGTCGCAGATTTCCCGCAGGCGTTTCAGATAACCCTTGGGCGGCGGCAGGACACCGGCGGAGCCCGCCAGCGGCTCGACGATCAGCGCAGCGATGTTCGAGGCATCGTGCAGCTCGATCAGCTTGAGCATTTCATCGGCCAGGGCGATGCCGCCCTCTTCCGGCATGCCCTTGGTGAAGGCGTTGCCCGGCAGCACGGTGTGCGGGATGTGGTCGACGTCCAGCAGTTGGCCGAACAGCTTGCGGTTGCCATTCACCCCACCCAGGCTGGTACCGGCGATGTTCACACCGTGGTAGCCGCGGGCACGGCCGATCAGCTTGGTCTTGGTGGCCTGGCCTTTCAGGCGCCAGTAGGCACGCACCATCTTCAGCGCGGTGTCGCAGCACTCGGAGCCGGAGTTGGTATAGAAGACGTGGTTCAGGTTGCCCGGGGTCAGCTCGGTGATCTTCTCGGCCAGCTGGAACGACAGCGGATGACCGAACTGGAACGCCGGCGAGTAGTCCAGCACGCCCAGTTGGCGTGCCACCGCTTCCTGGATTTCCTTGCGGGTGTGGCCGGCGCCGCAGGTCCACAGGCCGGACAGGGCGTCGAAGATCTTGCGGCCCTTGTCGTCGACCAGGTAGTTGCCTTCCGCGGCAACGATCAGGCGTGGGTCGCGCTGAAAGTTGCGGTTGGCGGTGTAGGGCATCCAGTGAGCATCCAGCTTCAGTTGGCTGGCCAGACCGACAGGAGCGTTTTCAGGCAGGTTCATCGTCACGACCTCGCAAGGCAGATTGAACGGCATTCGGAAGAAAGCGTTGTGTTGCCGATAACTTGTCACGGCTATAAAGTCTGGAAAACTCTACTTTTCTAATCCTCAGTTCACCGGACACTAAACTATGAGCCGCCGCCCCGAACCGCTCTCCCAGGTCAGCGATTTCGACATCCGCCTGTTGAAGATCTTCCGCAGCGTGGTCGAGTGCGGCGGCTTCTCGGCAGCGGAGAACGTGCTGGGCATCGGCCGCTCGGCCATCAGCCAGCAGATGGGCGATCTGGAGCAGCGCCTCGGCCTGCGCCTGTGCCAGCGCGGGCGCGCGGGCTTCTCGCTGACCGAGGAAGGGCGCGAGGTGTACCAATCGGCGCTGCAACTGCTCAGCGCCCTGGAAAGCTTCCGCACCGAGGTCAACGGCCTGCACCAGCACCTGCGCGGCGAACTCAACATCGGCCTGACCGACAACCTGGTGACCCTGCCGCACATGCGCATCACCCATGCCCTGGCCCAGCTCAAGGACCGCGGTCCGGACGTGCGCATCCGCATCCGCATGATCCCGCCGAGCCAGGTGGAACAGGGCGTGCTCGACGGCAGCCTGCACGTCGGCGTGGTTCCCCAGGCCAGCCCCCTGTCCGGCCTCGAATACCAGCCGCTGTACAGCGAGCGCTCGCTGCTCTACTGCGCGGTCGGTCACCCGCTGTTCTACGTCGACGACCGGCAACTGGACGACGAACGCCTCAATGCCCAGGACGCCATCGCGCCGACCTTCCGCCTGCCCGTGGAAATCCAGGCGGCGTACCAGGCCCTGAACTGCACCGCCAGCGCCTCCGACCGCGAGGGCATGGCGTTCCTGATTCTCACCGGTCGCTACATCGGCTACCTGCCGGATCACTACGCGACCTTCTGGGTCCAGCAGGGTCGCTTGCGTGCGCTCAAACCCGCCGAGCGCTTCTATGACCTCAGCCTGGCCTGGGTCACGCGCAAGGGCCGACGCCCGCATCTGGTCCTGGAAAGCTTCCTGGACAGCCTGGCTGCGACACGCTGAGACGCAATTGCGATATTCTGCGGCTTCGCGCTTGTGTGCCCGCCGCGCCTGGGGTATCAGTGCTGGTGCCCTTATTTCCCTGCTCTTGCCGGAATCGCCCATGACCCTCGAAGTGCCCGCCCATCGTACCCTCGCCGCCAAGCCCGCCGGTCGCATCCGCCAGAAGAACGAGCAGGCGATCATCCAGGCCGCCGAGGACGAATTCGCCCGTCACGGCTTCAAGGGCACCAGCATGAACACCATCGCGCAGAACGCCGGGCTGCCCAAGGCCAACCTGCACTACTACTTCACCAACAAGCTCGGGCTGTACATCGCGGTCCTGAGCAACATCATCGAGCTGTGGGACAGCACCTTCAACGCCCTGAGCGTCGAGGACGACCCGGCCCAGGCCCTGGCCCAGTACATCCGCGCGAAGATGGAATTCTCCCGGCGCAACCCGCAGGCCTCGCGGATCTTCGCCATGGAGATCATCAGTGGCGGCAACTGCCTCACCGACTACTTCAGCCAGGACTACCGCGAGTGGTTCAAGGGACGCGCCGCCGTGTTCCAGAGCTGGATCGACGCCGGCAAGATGGACCCGGTCGAGCCGGTGCACCTGATCTTCCTGCTGTGGAGCAGCACCCAGCACTATGCCGACTTCGCCACGCAGATCTGCCAGGTCACCGGCCGCAGCCGCCTGACCAAGCAGGACATGGAAGACGCCGGCAACAACCTTATCCACATCATCCTCAAGGGCTGTGGCCTGACCCCGCCGAACTGAACACCCGCTTATGCCTTCTACCCTGCTGGACACCTGCGAATACCGCGAAGAGATTCGCAAGAGCCGCTTCATCACCCTGGCCGCGCCGATCAGCACGCCCGCCGACGCCCAGGCGTTCCTCGAACAGCACAGCGACCTGGCCGCCACCCATAACTGCTGGGCCTGGAAAATCGGCGACCAGTACCGCAGCAGTGACGACGGCGAGCCCGGCGGCACTGCCGGACGGCCGATCCTCGCCGCCATCGAGGCGCAGGACTGCGATCAGGTGGTGGTGCTGGTGATCCGTTGGTACGGCGGCATCCAGTTGGGGACCGGCGGCCTGGCTCGGGCCTATGGCGGCGGGGCGAACAAATGCCTGCAACAGGCGCCGAAACGCCTGCTGGTGAGTCGCACCGAGCTGAAATGCAGTTGCTCGTTCAGCGAACTGGCCCTGCTCAAGCTGCGCGTCAGCGAGGCCGACGGCGTGATCCTCAACGAGGCATTCACCGCCAACGGCGTTGACGTGCACCTGGCCCTCGGCGCCGAGCGAATCGAGCTGCTGCAGCGCCAACTGGCGGACCTCAGTCGCGGTCGCATCCTCCTGGAACATTGCTGACAGTTGCCCACATCCACTGTGGGCCCGGTTGTGGATAACCTCTGGGCAGCCGCTTGCAGCCCTTCTGCGACAAGGCTTTGAGAGAAACGATCATATTTTGATCAAGATTTGATGACAGTGCTCGATTCGTCGAAAAATCAGACGCTTGACCTCGATTATCGCCGTTGGAAGGCAGCGAAAGCGGGCTTATGCCCAGCGCAGCGGCTTGCTCACAGATACTGTGGAGCAAGCTGTGGATAAACCGTGCAAGGCTGCACCAATCGCTTGCCTGGCCGTTACGCGGCGCACCTGGTCGTTTTTTGATCAATCTCGCGCACAGGCCACACCTGCAGCACGGCCCAGAACACCTCCATCAGCAGGATGCCCCACAGCAGTTGCGTCGCCCCCTGCATCAGCGCGTACCCCTGCCAACTGGCGAACAGCAGGCGACCCACCGCGTCGTAGCGACCGAACTGTGCCTGCGGATCGCGAATGCGCAGCACCGACCAGACGCAGACGATCGACCCCATGAGGTTGGCCATCATCCCATGCAACGGCGCGAACTCCGGCAGATCGCCGGAAAGACCCCATTGCAGGCTCAACTGGCGCAACAGGCCGTGCAACGCCATCAGGCTCCAGGGCGTGACGAACGCCGCCGTGACCAGCAGGTCGTACCAGCCGCTGGCCCGCACCAGACCCCGATAACCGCTCTGACTCCACATGTACCGCTCCTTGCTGGAAAGTGAGAGCGGCAGGCTAAAGCCTGGAGTATGCTCCAGGGTCAACCCCTTCCCCAGGAATTGCCCGTGCGAATCGGAGACCTGGCGCAGCGCTGTTGCGTCAGCCGCGACACCCTGCGTTTCTATGAAGAGCGTGGCCTGATTCGCGCCCAGCGCAGCGCCAACGGCTATCGTGATTACCCGGAAGACACCGTGCAGTTGGTGCTGTTGATCAAGACCGCGCAGAAGCTCGGGTTCAGCCTCGGCGAAATCAGCCAGAACGTCGCTGAACTGTGGCAGGCGCAAGATCCGGAAGCGCTGGTGACGCGCTTCATCGAAGACAAGCTGGCACTGGTCGAGGCGCGCATCGACGCCCTCGTCGAGTTGCGCCAGGCACTCAGGCAGCGCCTGCAAGACCGCTGTCCCCTCACATTGAAAGGAGTTCCCGCATGACTAGCAAAACCGCCCTGATCATCGGCGCCTCTCGCGGCCTCGGCCTCGGCCTGGTGGAGCGCCTGAGCGAAGACGGCTGGAACGTCGTCGCCACTGTCCGCGATACCGCCAAGGCCGGCGCCCTCAAGGCCCTGCCGGGCGTCCAGGTGGAAACCCTGGAAATGAACAGCAGCGAACAGCTCGACGCCCTGCAGAAACACCTCGAAGGCCAGACCTTCGACCTGCTGTTCGTCAATGCCGGGGTCAAGGGCCCGGACAACCAGGATGCCGAAGTGGCGCAACTGGCCGAGATCGGCGAGCTGTTCATGACCAACAGCGTGGCGCCGATCCGTGTCGCCCAGCGCTTCGCCGGGCAACTGCGCCAGGATGGCGGCGTGATCGCCTTCATGAGTTCGGTGCTGGGCAGCGTGGCCATTCCCGACGCTCCGGACCTGGCGCTGTACAAGGCGAGCAAGGCCGCGCTGAACTCGATGATCAACAGCTTCGTGGTGCGTCTCGGCGAAACCCGCCTGAGCGTGCTGGCCATGCACCCGGGCTGGGTCAAGACCGACATGGGCGGCGAAGGCGCGGACATCGACGTCCTGACCAGCACCCGCGGCATGGTCGAGCAGGTCAAGGCCCACAGCGGCAAGCCTGGCGTCCACTACATCAACTACAAGGGCGAAAACCTGATCTGGTGATTATCCACGCGGTGGGTGTAGACTCGACGCCTCGCCCACCGCGGCGGACCTGGATCAGCAGACAGGGCAACACTGAGCTGGCTAACCCTGAACCCACTTTCAGAGGAGCCGGCAACCATGCCTGCGACCCGTATCTGGTTGAAAAACCCCCTTGCCATCTTCACCGCCAACGACCTCGACGCCCGCGGCGGCCTGGTCATCGAAGACGGCGTCATCCGTGAAGTCCTCGCCCTCGGCCAGGTCCCCTTCCATCCCGTCGAGCAGACCTTCGATGCCCGCGAGCACGTGGTGCTGCCGGGCCTGATCAACACCCACCACCACTTCTACCAGACCCTGACCCGGGCCTGGGGTCCGGTGGTCAACCAGCCGCTGTTCCCGTGGTTGAAAACCCTCTATCCCGTCTGGGCCCGCCTGACCCCGGCCAAGCTGGAACTGGCGAGCCAGGTGGCCCTGGCCGAGCTGCTGCTGTCCGGCTGCACCACCGCCGCCGACCACCACTACCTGTTCCCGAACGGCCTGGAAAACGCCATCGACGTCCAGGTCGAAGCGGTGCGCAAGCTGGGCATGCGCGCCATGCTCACCCGTGGCTCGATGAGCCTGGGCGAAGCCGACGGCGGCCTGCCGCCGCAACAGACGGTGCAACAGGGCGAAGTGATCCTCGACGACAGCCAGCGACTTATCCACAGCTACCATGAGCGTGGCGCCGGCGCGCAGATCCAGATCGCCCTGGCACCCTGCTCGCCCTTCTCGGTGACCCCGGAAATCATGCGCGCCAGCGCCGAACTGGCCGAGGAACTGGACGTGCGCCTGCACACCCACCTGGCGGAAACCCTCGACGAGGAGGACTTCTGCCTGCAGCGCTTCGGCCTGCGCACCGTCGACTACCTGGACAGCGTCGGCTGGCTCGGCCCGCGAACCTGGCTGGCCCACGGCATTCACTTCAACGCCGACGAAATCGCCCGACTGGGGGCTGCCGGCACCGGCATCTGCCACTGCCCAAGCTCGAACATGCGCCTCGCCTCGGGGATCTGCCCCACCGTCGAGCTGACCGATGCCGGCGCACCGGTCGGCCTGGGCGTGGATGGCTCGGCCTCCAACGACGCCTCCAACATGATCCTCGAAGCCCGCCAGGCCCTGTACCTGCAGCGCCTGCGCTACGGCGCCGAAGCCATCACCCCGGAACGCGCGCTGAGCTGGGCGACCCGAGGCTCGGCGAAACTGCTGGGCCGCGACGACATTGGCGAACTGGCGGTCGGCAAGCAGGCCGACCTGGCGCTGTTCAAGCTCGATGAACTGCGTTTCTCCGGCAGCCACGACCCGATCTCGGCCCTGCTGCTTTGCGGTGCCGATCGCGCCGACCGGGTGATGGTCGGCGGCACCTGGCGAGTGATCGACGGCCAGGTCGAAGGCCTGGATGTACAGGCGCTGATCGCCCAGCATCGCAAGGCCGCCGCACAACTGATCGCCGGCTGACGGGTGGCAAGCGGCCAGGCACCAGCTCCCCCTGGGACCTGGCCGCCCTGCCGGTCCGGCGCTGCCATCGTTGAACCTGCTGGTCAGGTTTTACCGCGTCGGATCGGCAACCTCTGTAGAATGCGTCGATTGCACCTGATGAGATCGAACCATGTACGACTGGCTTAACGCGCTGCCCAAGGCGGAACTGCACCTTCACCTCGAGGGATCGCTGGAGCCCGAATTGCTGTTCGCCCTGGCCGAACGCAACAAGATCGCCCTGCCCTGGAACGACGTGGAAACCCTGCGCGCGGCCTACGCCTTCAACAACCTGCAGGAGTTTCTCGACCTGTATTACCAGGGCGCCGACGTCCTGCGCACCGAGCAGGACTTCTACGACCTGACCTGGGCCTACCTGCAACGCTGCAAGGCGCAGAACGTCATCCACACCGAGCCGTTCTTCGACCCACAGACCCACACCGATCGCGGCATCCCCTTCGAAGTGGTACTCGACGGCATCACCCGCGCCCTCAAGGACGGCCGTGAGCAACTGGGCATCGGCAGCGGCCTGATCCTCAGCTTCCTGCGCCACCTGAGCGAGGAAGAAGCGCACCAGACCCTCGACCAGGCCCTGCCCTTCCGCGATGCCTTCGTCGCCGTCGGCCTCGACAGCTCGGAGATGGGTCACCCGCCGAGCAAGTTCCAGCGCGTGTTCGACCGTGCCCGCAGCGAAGGCTTCCTGACCGTCGCCCACGCTGGCGAGGAAGGCCCGCCCGAGTACATCTGGGAAGCCCTGGACCTGCTGAAGATCCAGCGCATCGACCATGGCGTGCGTGCCATCGAGGACGAACGCCTGATGCAGCGCATCATCGATGAACAGATCCCGCTGACCGTGTGCCCGCTGTCCAACACCAAGCTCTGCGTGTTCGATCACATGAGCCAGCACAACATCCTCGACATGCTCGAACGCGGCGTGAAGGTCACGGTCAACTCGGACGATCCGGCGTACTTCGGCGGTTATGTCACCGAGAACTTCCACGCCCTGCACACCCACCTGGGCATGACCGAAGACCAGGCCCGTCGTCTGGCGCAGAACAGCCTCGATGCGCGACTGATCAAGGCCTGACGCGCCCCTTCACCCCATCGACAGTGGCGCCGGCAGCCGGGCAATCTGCTGGATGCCCCGCGCGCCGCTGGCAGTAAGGTGCGCCACCCGTGATCCATCGCTGACCCGCAGCCAACCGGATTGCACGAACAGCTTCAACAGACTGCTGCCCAGGGCTCCACCCAGGTGCGGGCGTCGGTCCTGGGCTTCGCCGTTGCACATGCACAGGCTGCACAGGCGGCTGTCGCGAGGCGCCAGGGCATCGATGAAAATGCCCTGGAGCGCCAGTTGCTCGCGGCCGAGCAAGGTGATTTCCAGTTGCTGGTCATGCTGCTGCAGCCATTGCGCATCGAGCAGGCGCTGCAGCAGCTCCGCCGCCACCTCGCCGCCCAGGTGATCGCGACACAGGCGTGCCCGACGCAGCGCCAACGGCACGCCAAGGATCCGCTGCGCCGGCTGCACCTTGCGCTCGCACTCGGGAATGGTGACGCTGGCCAGGGCTTCCACCGCCGTGCCGATTTCCGGTGCCGCCAGCCGGAAGTAACGCTTGCGCCCGCGGGCCTCGCGCTTGAGCAGCCCGCCGGCCGACAACCGGGCCAGATGCGCGCAAGCCGACGACGGTGTCAGACCGGTCATCATGGCAAGTTCTTCCGAAGGACGGGCCATCCCGTCGATCAAGGCCCAGAGCATTGCGCTGCGCTTCGGGTCGGCCATCAAACTGGCGATCTGGCTGATACTGGCTATCGGTTGCATCTGTCCACTCCCTGCGTGATTGTCATTGGCGAGGTGAAAGGTTCCTCGAGGTCGGCCCGGATGGACCCACACCAAAAAGCTCGCTTCGGTCTTTCGTCGAACGAATCCATGACGGAACAGGCATCCGGCCTTGTTCCCGCAAGGAAACTCTATCTTGGTGGCGGCGATTGCCCGGCTCAGTATAAGCCTGCTGGATCGGTGGAAAAGCGGCACATTTGCGGCAAGTTGCCGGAGGTTTTCCAACCCTTGCGGAGAAATGCCGACACATTTGCGCAACCCCAAACCACCTTGCGTGGCCAGCGGGGGCCCGCGAAACAATGCATTTGCCGTCGAGGGAAACAGGCGTTGGCCCGTGCATCTGAATTAATTGGCCTACAGCCAAAGTAATCATGTCCTTCAAGCAAATGCGCATCGTATGTCAGACGCGAAGGGCTCAGCGGCTGTACGGGTCCAGTTCGTCGAGCAAGCCCCGGCAGCGTTCCCGCAGCAGGCTGCTCAACAGTTGCACCGGCTTGCTCAGTTGCGCGCGATGGGTGCACAGCAGGTTCAGCGGCGTGGCTTCGCCGCGGTACTGGCCCAGCAGCACGCGCAGACGCCCGGCGCGGACATCGTCGGCCACGTCCAGCCATGACTTGTAGGCCACCCCCACTCCCGCCAGGGCCCAGCGCCTGACCACGTCGGCGTCGTCACAGAAACGGTCGCCACTGACCAGCACGCTCTCCGCCTGGCCGTGCAGGTCGAAACGCCAGTGGTCGTGCACGCCGCTGCCCAGCTGGTACAGCAGGCAGTTGTGCCCGCTCAGTTGCGCCACCGTGCGCGGTTCGCCATGACGGGCCAGGTAGTGCGGCGCGGCGCACAGGACCCGACGGTTATCCACACACAGCGGCACCGCCACCAGGCTGGAATCCTCCGGCGTGCCGTAGCGCAGGGCGATATCCACAGGCTGGCGAAAAAGATCGGCATTACGGTCGCCCAGCAACAGACGCACGCTGAGCAGCGGATGAGCCTGCTGCAGTTCGTCCAGCCACGGCAGGAGCACATTGCGCCCGAAATCGGAGGGGGCGGACAGTTGCAGCACGCCACTGATCTCGTCCTGCTCGCGGGCCAGCTGGCGCCGCCCCTCGTCGAGGCTGGCCAGCGCCGCCCGGGCATGCACGAGAAACCCCTCGCCCTCGGCCGTCAGGCGCAGGCTGCGGGTGGAACGGGCCAGCAAACGCGCGCCCAGCTGAGCTTCCAGGCGTTTGAGGGCGGCACTGGCAACGGCTGGCGACAGGTCGAGCAGGCGGGCCGCCGCCGACAGGCTGCCGTGTTCGGCGGCGCGGACAAACAGCTGGAGATCATCGAAACGCAGCACGGTTGCCGCCTCCATTTTCAAAATATCTTTGAAAGTTTCTGCGGTTTTAGCGGCTTTTAACTGGAAACGAAAGGATCAATCATGGCCGCCATCCATTTCTCCCCGAGGATTGCCCCATGAAAGCCATCGCGTATTACCAGTCGCTGCCGATCGAAGACCCCGCCGCCCTGCAGGATATCGAACTGCCCGCCCCCGAGCCGGGCCCGCGCGATCTGCTGGTGGAGGTCCGGGCGATCTCGGTCAACCCGGTGGACACCAAGGTGCGGCGCAACGTCCAGCCGGAAAACGGTGCGGCCAAGGTGCTGGGCTGGGACGTGGCCGGCGTGGTCAAGTCAGTGGGCAGCGAGGTCAGTCTGTTCCAGCCGGGCGACAAGGTCTGGTACGCCGGCTCCATCGCCCGCGCCGGGGCCAACAGCGAGCTGCACGTGGTCGACGAGCGCATCGTCGGGCACATGCCGACGTCGTTGGGCTTCGCCGAGGCCGCCGCCCTGCCGCTGACCGCGATCACCGCCTGGGAGCTGCTGTTCGATCGCCTGCAGATCGCCGAGGGCAAGGCCGATGCGGACCAGAGCCTGCTGATCGTCGGCGCCGCTGGCGGTGTCGGTTCGATCCTCACCCAACTGGCCAGCCAGCTCACCGGCCTGAAAGTGATCGGCACCGCGTCCCGCGCCGAGACCCGGCAATGGGTCCGCGACCTGGGTGCCGATCATGTGATCGACCACCGCCAGCCACTGGCCGAGGCCCTGCGTGCCGAAGGCATCCAGCAGGTGACCCACGTCGCCAGCCTGACCCAGACCGACCAGCACCTCGACCAGCTGGTGGAAGCCCTGGCGCCACAGGGCAAGCTGGCGTTGATCGACGATCCGAAGCAGCTCGACGTGACCAAGCTCAAGCGCAAGAGCCTGTCGCTGCACTGGGAGTTCATGTACACCCGCTCGCTGTTCGAGACCCCGGACATGCTGGAACAGCACAAGCTGCTCGAGCGGGTCGCCGGGCTGATCGACGCGGGTACGCTGAAGACCACCCTCGGCGAGCATTTCGGCAGCATCAACGCCGCCAACCTGCGCCGCGCCCACCAGTTGCTGGAGAGCGGAGCCGCGAAGGGCAAGATCGTTCTGGAAGGTTTCTGAGGCTCTGTATGAAAAGCCTTGAGACGAAGGTCAGGCAAGGCGAAAACAGCCGAGGAAGCGCAGTTTACGGGTTGTAAATGAGCATTCCGAGGCTGTTTTCAACGCAGCATCACCGAGTATCAAGGCTTTTCATGCAGAGCCGAAGATCCGACGGCTGGCATGACCGCCAGTCCGTCCCTTGCTCCAGGTCATGCCTTGGCGTCGCAAGAGACGCCTACAATCGAGCGACCTTTGCCAACCGGAGGTAGCCGCGATGAAAGTAGTGCTCGATGCGACAGGCAAGAAACCGGACCGCCCCTGGGAAGTCCGGCTTGATCAGCATGTAGTGAGTTTTCGCAGCGAGGCCGAGGCCCGGGCCTTCCTGAACACCTTGCAGGCCCGCCTCCAGGCGCCCCACCCGTTGCTCAGGCAGGTCGGCTGAGCTGCAGGCGGCGGGTCAGCATTGCCGCTGTCACCGCCGCCACCCCGCACAGGGTGATGACCATGGCCATGGGCATCGCGCTGCCATCATGCAGCCCCCCCACCAGTGCCGCCGCCCCCGCGGCGACACTGAACTGCAGGCACCCCAACAACGCCGAGGCACTCCCCGCCCGCGCGCCCTGGCCGTTCATGGCGCAGGCCGACGCATTGGGAATGATGCAGCCGAGGCTGGCGATGCACACGAACAGCGGAATCAGCAGCGGCCACAACGCCTCGGTATGCAGGGCGCTGACCCCGAGCAGCACCACGCCCGCCGCCAGGTACAGCCAGACCATCCGCGCCAGCAGGAACGCCGGACCACGCCTGGCCAGCAACCGCGCGTTGATCTGCGCCACCAGGATGAAACCCGCCGCATTGGCGCCGAACAGCCAGCCATAGTGCTCGGCCGGCACGCCATAGAGCTTGATGAAGACGAAGGGCGAACCGGCGATATAGGCGAACATCCCGGCCATGGCAATGCCGCCGGTCACGGCATGGCCGAGGTACAGCGGATCCCTCAGCAGGCGCAGGTACTGGCCCAGTGCACCGGACAGCGGTGGCCGCGGTCGATCGGCCGGCAGGCTTTCCGGCAGGCCACGGTAGACCGCCAGGGCGCAGAGGGCGCTGAACAGGGTCAAGGCAAGGAAGATCGACTGCCAACCATACAGGTTGACCAGCAGGCCGCCGAGCATCGGCGCGAGGATCGGTGCCAGGCCCATGACCAGCATCAGTTGCGAGAAGACCTTGGCCGACCCCACCGCGTCGCACTTGTCGCTGACGATGGCGCGGGACAGCACCATGCCGGCACAACCGCCGAGGGCCTGGACGAAGCGCGCATAGACCAGCGCATCCAGGCTCGGCGCGTAGGCGCAGGCCAGCGAGGCCAGGGTGAACAGGATGACCCCGCCCAGCAGCGGAATGCGCCGGCCGAAGCGGTCGGCGATCGGCCCGTAGGCCAGTTGGCCGATGGACAGGCCGAGGAAGTAGGCGGCCAGGGTGGCCTGGACATGTTTCTCGTCGGTACCGAACGCCAGTGCCATGGCCGGGAAGCCGGGCAGGTAGAAGTCGATCGCCAACGGCCCGAACGCACTGAGGGCGCCGAGGATCAGGATGGTTCGCAGGTTCATGGGAATCCGTAGCTAGCTAAGCAAGTTGGCTAGTCTACCGGGCCCGGGACTGGAATTTGTGAAAATCGAAAGGCCTCATCGCTGGTCATCCAACGATGAGGCCCGTGAACGACATCGACCTCAGATGGCCCGCGCTTCGTAGCCCTCTTCGCGGATCAGCTCGAGGATCTGCGCCGACGGCAGTTCGCTCTTCACCGACACCTGCTTCTGCGCCAGATCCACCTTGACCTCCGCTGCCGCATCCTCGCGCTGCACGGCGCTGGTCACGGCCTTGACGCAGTGGCCGCAGGTCATCCCTTCCACGTTGAATACTTGCATCGTCGCTGACTCCTGGTTGGATTTGGCCACAGTCTCAAGCTTGCCACCGGGGCAAGGTCAAGTTTGGCGTGACGCTGCCGGGCTGGAAATCCTTGCCCGGGTCGGCCAAGCTGCGTGCTTGTCGATTCATCAGCAGGAGTTTCATCCATGGGCAAGGCAGCAATCGGCCTCCTCGGTCTGCTGGGGCTGTTCAGCAACGTTCCCCTGGCCAGCGCCGAAGGCCCGTCGGACTACAGCGTGCTGATCATTTCCCGCGAGCGCCTGGAAGTCGCCACCACGTGCGAGATCGGGATCTACCTCAACGACCAGCTCGCCGACCGGCTGTTCCAGGAGCAGACCACCTCCTTCAACCTGCCGGCGGGCAACGTCGATATCCGTCTGCGCCTGTTGCCGGGCCAGGCGCCGGGCTGCGAGAACGGCATCCAGGACCAGAAGTCCCAGCGCCTGGCGCTGCGCGCCGGCGAAATCACCAAGTACCGCATCGCGATGAACGCGCAGGGCCTTTACCTGAGGAAGTCCGGCCTGGGCTATTGACCTTGCCAGCATGTCAAGGTTGATGCTGGAGGCCAGTCCACGGAGGAGAGCCCCATGCCCGAGTCAATCACCTTCGACCTGCCGATCGCCGGCATGACCTGCGCCAGCTGCGCCGGTCGGGTGGAGCGGGCGCTGCGCAAAGTCGCCGGCGCCGAGCAGGTCAACGTCAACCTCGCCACCGAACAGGCCCGCGTCCAGGCCCCGGCCGACCGCCTGCCGGCGCTGGTGGAGGCGGTCAGCCAGGCCGGCTACAGCGTGCCGAGCCATAGCGTCGAGCTGAACATCGGCGGCATGACCTGCGCCTCCTGCGCCGGTCGCGTCGAGCGGGCGCTGAACAAGTTGCCCGGCGTGCAGTCGGTGAACGTCAACCTGGCCAGCGAACGCGCCCATGTCGAACTGCTCGGCCAGGTCGACGCCAGTACCCTGATCGCCGCCGTCGAACGCGCCGGCTACAGCGCCAGCCTGCCGCAAACCGACCAGGCCGCCAGCGACGACGGCGAACACCGCCTGCGCCGCGAACGCTGGGCAGTGGCCCTGGCCGTGCTGCTGGCCCTGCCGCTGGTGCTGCCGATGCTCCTGCAGCCGTTCGGTGTTGCCTGGATGCTGCCGGCCTGGGCCCAGTTCGCCCTGGCCACCCCCGTGCAGTTCATTCTTGGTGCGCGCTTCTATGTCGCCGCCTGGAAAGCCGTGCGCGCCGGCGCCGGCAACATGGACCTGCTGGTCGCCCTCGGCACCAGCGCCGGTTACGGCCTGAGCCTGTACGAATGGTCCCAGGCCCATGCGGGCATGATGCCGCACCTGTATTTCGAAGCCTCGGCGGTGGTGATCGCCCTGGTCCTGCTCGGCAAGTACCTGGAAAGCCGGGCCAAGCGGCAGACCGCCAGTGCCATTCGCGCCCTCGAAGCGCTGCGCCCCGAGCGTGCCCTGCAGGTGGTGGACGGGGTCGAGCGCGATGTACCGATCAGCGCCCTGCGCCTCGACGACCTGGTGCTGGTCAAGCCCGGCGAGCGTTTCCCGGTGGACGGCGAAGTGGTCGAAGGCCAGAGCCATGCCGACGAAGCGCTGATCAGCGGGGAAAGCCTGCCAGTGCCGAAACAGCCCGGCGACCGCGTCACCGGGGGAGCCATCAACGGCGAAGGCCGCCTGCTGGTGCGCACCCTGGCGCTGGGTACGGAAACCGTGCTGGCGCGCATCATCCGCCTGGTGGAAGACGCCCAGGCGGCCAAGGCGCCGATCCAGAAACTGGTGGACCGGGTCAGCCAGGTGTTCGTCCCGGCCGTGCTGGTCCTCGCCCTGCTGACCCTGGTCGGCTGGTGGCTGGCCGGTGCCGCGCTGGAAGTGGCGCTGATCAATGCCGTCGCCGTGCTGGTGATCGCCTGTCCCTGTGCCCTCGGCCTGGCGACGCCCACCGCGATCATGGCCGGCACCGGCGTGGCGGCGCGCCACGGCATCCTGATCAAGGACGCCGAAGCCCTGGAGCGCGCCCATGCGGTGAACCGCGTGGTCTTCGACAAGACCGGCACCCTGACCTCCGGCAGCCCGCGCATCGTCCACCAGCACGCGCTGGACGGCAATGACGCGCAACTGCTGCAGCTGGCCGGCGCTCTGCAACGCGGCAGCGAACACCCGTTGGCCAAGGCCGTGCTCGACGCCTGTGCCGAACAAGGCCTGGACGTGCCGGACATCCGCGACAGCCAGGCGCTGACCGGGCGCGGTATCGCCGGCAGCCTCGATGGCCGCGACCTGGCGCTGGGCAACCGGCGCCTGCTCGATGAAAGCGGCCTGCAAGCCGGCGAACTTGGCGCCGATGCCACGGCCTGGGAGGCCGAGGGCCGTACCCTGTCCTGGCTGATCGAACGCAGTCCGCAAGCGCGGGTGCTGGGCCTGTTCGCCTTTGGCGACAGCCTCAAGCCCGGTGCCACGGAGGCGGTGCGACAACTGGCCCGGCAGCACATCAGCAGCCACCTGCTGACCGGCGACAACCGCGGCAGCGCCAGCGTCGTAGCCCAGGCGCTGGGCATCGAGGATGTCCACGCCGAGGTGCTGCCGGCGGACAAGGCCGCCGAAGTGACGGCGCTGAAGCAGTCCGGCGTGGTGGCGATGGTCGGCGACGGCATCAACGACGCCCCGGCCCTGGCCGCCGCGGACATCGGCATCGCCATGGGCGGCGGCACCGACGTGGCCATGCAGGCCGCCGGCATCACCCTGATGCGCGGCGATCCGCGCCTGGTTCCGGCGGCGCTGGAGATCAGCCGCAAGACCTACGCGAAGATCCGCCAGAACCTGTTCTGGGCCTTCATCTACAACCTGATCGGCATTCCCCTGGCAGCCTTCGGCCTGCTCAACCCGGTGCTGGCCGGCGCGGCCATGGCCCTGTCCAGCGTCAGCGTGGTGAGCAACGCCCTGCTGCTCAAGACCTGGAAACCCGACACCCCCGCAGAGGAACACAGCGCATGAACATCGGCCAGGCAGCCCGGCGCACGGGCCTGAGCGCGAAGATGATCCGCTACTACGAGTCCATCGGCCTGCTCAAGCCGGCCTCGCGCAGCGACAGCGGCTACCGCCTGTACGGCCAGGACGACCTGCACAGCCTGACCTTCATCAAGCGCTCGCGGGACCTGGGCTTTTCCCTGGAGGAAGTGGCGAAGCTGCTGACCCTGTGGCAGGACCGCCAACGCGCCAGTGCCGACGTCAAGGCCCTGGCCAGCGAGCATATCGCCGACCTCGACCGGCGCATCGAGGAACTGGTGAGCCTGCGCGACACCCTCAGCGAACTGGTCGCGCACTGTCATGGCGACGACCGGCCGGACTGCCCGATCCTCAAGGACCTGGCGGCCGGCTGCTGTCACTGACGCCTCACTGCGCCCACGGCGGCGGCGGTTCCTCGCCCTTGACCGGCCCGCGCTCGGCGTCTTCCCGCGCGGCGCGGCGCCGGGCTTCGTCGAACTTCGCCGCCTCGATCTCGCGCATCACCCCACGCACGTCGGCACGGTGTTCGTCGTCCTGCCAGACGCCGCTGAGGGCGCTGTCCGGCTGCAAGGTGCCGGCCTGGTACAACGCCCACATCTCCTTGGCATAACGCGTCTGCTTCAGCTCCGGGGCGAAGCGGCCGAAGTAGTGGGCCATGTTCGCCACGTCCCGTTCGAGCATGCTGAAGGCGTGGTTGTTGGCCGCGGCGTCCACCGCCTGGGGCAGGTCGATGATCACCGGGCCGTCGGGGCCGAGCAGGACGTTGAACTCCGACAGGTCGCCATGCACCAGGCCGGCGCACAGCATCAGCACGATCTGGCGGATGATGAAGGCGTGGTACTCGCGGGCCTGCTCCGGGTCCAGTTGCACGTCGTTGAGGCGCGGCGCGGCCTGGCCGTCCTCGTCGGTGACCAGTTCCATCAGCAGCACGCCATCGAGAAAGTCATAGGGCCTGGGCACCCGCACCCCGGCACTGGCCAGGCGGAACAGCGCCGCCACCTCGGCGTTCTGCCAAGCCTCCTCGGCTTCGCGCCGACCATATTTCGAGCCCTTGGCCATGGCCCGCGCCTGGCGGCTGTTGCGCACCTTGCGCCCTTCCTGATACTCAGCGGCCTGGCGGAAGCTGCGCTTGTCGGCTTCCTTGTAGACCTTGGCGCAGCGTAGCTGGCGCCCGCAGCGCACCACATACACGGCCGCTTCCTTGCCACTCATGAGAGGGCGCAGCACTTCGTCGACCATCCCGTCTTCGACCAGCGGTTCAATCCGTTTGGGAGTCTTCATCGGCTTTTGTTCTTGCTCCTGTATGCCACTGATGGATAAGCCCCTTGGGCGGGGCGCACACGATAGCTCAAGCGCCCTGCCGGCAACGGACCCGGATCAACGGCGACATCGTTTCAATTTACGTCAGCTCAGTCGCGGAACAGTTCCCCAGGGGTCGCACCAAACAACCCCTTGAACGCCGCGATGTAGGCCGAGGTGGAATCGTAACCGCAACCCAGTGCCGCCTGCGTGACACTCTGCCCCTGCTCCAGCGCATCGAGCGACGACAGCAGGCGCATGCGCTGGCGCCAGGCGCGGAAACTCAGGCCGGTCTCGCGCTGGAACAGGCGCATCAGGGTCTTTTCCGAACGCCCCAGGCGCTGTGCCCAGTGTTCCAGGGTGTGGCCCTGCTCCGGGTTTTCCAGCAGCGTGTTGCACACCTCCAGCAAGCCCGGATGCTGCGGCAACGGCAGGGAAAACTCGACCTCCGGCAAGGTACGCAACTGATCCAGCAAAACCTGCACCAGATGGGCCTCGTCGCTATCGCCCTCGGCATATTCCACCGGGTACAGGCAGAACTGCTTGATCAGTTCCCGCGCCAGCGGCGTCACCTCCAGCACCCGGCAATGCCCGGGCGCCCAGGCCGAATCACTGCTGCGCACGTAGAGACTGCGCATTTCGGCACGGGTGGAAGAGGTGACCTCGTGCTCGACCCCGGCCGGTATCCACACGCCACGCTGCGGCGGTGCGAAGTAGCTGCCCTCGGCGGTGTACACGCCCAGCACACCGCTGATGGCGTAGGAAAACTGCACCCAGTCGTGGCGGTGGCGGTTGGTCCACGAACCGGCGCCCAGGCTTTCCGCGCGGGCATACAGCGGGCGCGGCAATACCCGGAGGTCGGGAATCCGACGAGGAAGCAGGTTTTGTCCGTTAATCGGCATCACTCGGACCTATGTCGCAGGACGGAAGCTAGCCGGCAGATTAACGAGCCCACGATTTATTACAAGATGATTCGCCAGCCGGCTCAGCGCTCGATGATCGCCGTCACCCCCTGGCCACCCGCGGCGCAGATGGAAATCAGCCCGCGGCCCTTGCCCGCCCGGTCGAGCAACTTGGCCATGTTGGCCAGCACCCGCCCGCCCGTGGCGGCGAAGGGGTGACCGGCCGCCAGCGAACTGCCCTTCACGTTCAGCTTCGCCCGGTCGATGCTGCCCAGCGGCTGCGCCAGGCCGAGACGCTCGAGGCAGTACTCGGGGTCTTCCCAGGCCTTCAAGGTGCACAGCACCTGGGCGGCGAAGGCCTCGTGGATCTCGTAGTAATCGAAGTCCTGCAGGCTCAGGCCATGGCGTGCCAGCAGGCGCGGCACGGCATAGACCGGGGCCATCAGCAGGCCTTCGTGGCCCTTGACGAAGTCCACCGCGGCCGTCTCGCCGTCCAGCACGTAGGCCAGCACCGGCAGGCCGCGTTCCCGTGCCCATTCCTCGCTGGCCAGCAGCACCACCGAGGCGCCATCGGTCAGCGGCGTGGAGTTGCCGGCGGTCAGGGTGCCCTTGGCGCTGCGCTCGAACACCGGCTTGAGGGTGGCGAGCTTTTCCAGGGTCAGGTCGGGGCGCAGGTTGTTGTCGCGGGTCAGGCCCTGAAACGGGGTGAGCAGGTCATCCTGCCAGCCCTCGTTGAAGGCCGCGGCCAGGTGCTGGTGGCTGAGCAGGGCGAGGTGGTCCTGGTCCTCGCGGCTGATGCCCCAGTGCTGGGCCATCAGCTCGCAGTGCTCGCCCATGGACAGCCCGGTGCGTGGCTCGCCGTTGCGCGGGAATTCGGGTTTCAGATCGCCCGGGCGCAGCTTGAGCAAGGCCTTGAGCTTGTCGCCGGTGGTCTTGCCGCGGTTGGCTTCGAGCAGCACCCGGCGCAAGCCTTCGCCGACCGCGATGGGGGCGTCCGAGGTGGTGTCCACGCCACCGGCGATGCCGCATTCGATCTGGCCCAGGGCGATCTTGTTCGCCACCAGCAGCGCCGCCTCCAGGCCGGTGCCGCAGGCCAGCTGGATATCACAGGCCGGGGTCTGCGCCGACAGGCGCGAGCCGAGCACGCACTCGCGGGTCAGGTTGAGGTCGCGGGAATGCTTGAGCACTGCCCCCGCCACCACTTCGCCCAAGCGCTGGCCATGCAGACTGAAGCGTTCGATCAAGCCCTCCAGCGCGGCGGTAAGCATCACCTGGTTGCTGGCGTTGGCATAAGGGCCGTTGGAGCGGGCGAACGGGATTCGATTGCCGCCGATGATCGCGACGCGACGCAACACTCGCATTCAGACATTCCTTTTTTCGCGAAATAGACGCCTACAGAGTAGGACTTTTTTCCCACTGCGAACGACCAACGGCCGATCATGGTCCACACTTTGGAGCTTATTTCAGGGAGATGTGCTTATGAGCGACCGCTATATCAACTTCGCCAACTCCGATCTTGGCCGGCGTGTGGTGGGGGCTGTCGGCCTGCCGGCGCCCGCTCGCCTGGAACGCTGGGAGGCCGGTCGGCTGCGGCCGGTGGAGGGCGCCCTGCTGCTCGGCGGCGGCCCGCTGGCGGCGAAGGTGGCGGGGTTCTCCAGCCGCCTCACCGGCGAGGTCTACGGCTTCGCCGATGAGGCCCTGGGCCTGCCGGCCTGGGTCGCCGGGCTGGGCAGCAAGCTCAAGGCGGTGGTCTTCGATGCCAGTGCGTTGAGCGACATCGACTCGCTCAAGCAACTGCGCGAGTTCTTCCAGCCGCTGCTGCGCAGCCTCGATCGCTGCGCCCATGTGGTCATCCTCGGGCGTGCCCCGGAGCACCTCGACGAGGTGCTGGCACGGGTCGCCCAGCGCGCCCTGGAAGGTTTCGCCCGTTCCCTGGCCAAGGAACTGCGCAACGGCGGCACCCTGCAACTGCTGTACGTAGCGCGGGGCGCCGAGGACCAGCTGGAAGGCGCGCTGCGCTTCTTCCTCTCGCCGAAAAGCGCCTTCATCAGCGGCCAGGTCCTGCGCCTGGAAGCCTGCCCCAGCCAGGTGCAGGACTGGACCCGCCCCCTGGCCGGACGCAAGGCACTGGTCACGGGGGCAGCCCGCGGCATCGGCGCCGCCATCGCCGAAACCCTGGCCCGGGATGGTGCCGAGGTCATCTTGCTGGACGTGCCACAGGCCGCCGACGACCTCAAGGCCCTCGCCGAACGCCTCGGCGGCCGTGCCCTGGCCCTGGACATCTGCGCCAGCGATGCCGCCGCGCAACTGCTCGCCGGCGTGACGGACGGCGTCGACATCGTCGTGCACAACGCCGGCATCACCCGTGACAAGACCCTGGCCAACATGACCCCGGAATACTGGGACTCGGTGCTGGCCGTGAACCTCAAGGCCCCGGCCGTGCTGACCCAGGCACTGGTGGACGGCGGCGCCCTGCGCGACCACGGGCGCATCGTGCTGATGGCCTCCATCAGCGGCATCGCCGGCAACCGTGGCCAGGCCAACTATGCGGCGAGCAAGGCCGGCCTGATCGGCCTCGCCCAGACCTGGGCACCGCTGCTGGCCGAGCGCGGCGCCAGCATCAACGCGGTGGCACCGGGCTTCATCGAGACCCGCATGACCGCGGCCATTCCGTTCACCCTGCGCGAAGCCGGACGGCGCATGAGCTCGCTGGGCCAGGGCGGCCTGCCGCAGGACGTCGCCGAGGCCGTGTCCTGGCTGGCCCAGCCGGGCAGCGGCGCGGTCAACGGCCAGGTGCTGCGAGTGTGCGGCCAGGCGGTGATGGGAGCCTGACCATGACCCAGACCTGGCACGACCTCGCCGACACCCCCAGCCTGGGCGGGCTGTACCTCAAGGCCGCGGGCAAGCGCCGGATCAGCGGCGACAGCCTGCCGCGCGATGGCCTGCGCTGCGGGATCAACGTCGACGAACGCAACCTCGACGCCTACCGCAAGCTGTGCCTGTTCAGCCAGGACGGGCGCCTGCCGGCGACCTATCCGCATGTCATGGCCTTCGCCCTGCAGATGCAGTTGCTCACCGCCAAGGACTTCCCTTTCCCGCTGCTCGGCCTGGTGCACCTGAGCAATCGCATCCGCGTCCTGCGTCCGCTGGGCGGGATTTCGCGCCTGCGCTTCGCGGTGTTCGTGGAGAATCTCCAGCCCCATGAGAAAGGCGCCACCTGCGACCTGCGCACCGATGCCGAGGACGGCCTCGGGCTGATCTGGTCGGAAAGCAGCCGCATGCTCTGCCGCGGCATGAAGCTGGAGGGCGAGGTACCGATTGCGCCCGAGCAGGAAGCGCTGGAAATGAGCGAACTGACCCGCTGGTACGCCGACAGCAACATTGGCCGGCGTTACGCCAGGGTCTGCGGCGACTACAACCCGATCCACCTGAGCGCGCTCAGCGCCAGGCTGTTCGGGTTTCCCCAGGCCATCGCCCATGGCATGTGGAGCAAGGCCATGGCCCTGGCGCACTTGCGCGGGCACCTGCCGCGCAGCGGTTACGAGGTGGCGGTGGACTTCCACAAGCCGGTGCGCCTGCCCAGCGAAGTGCTCCTCGACTGCAGCGCGGTCGCGGCGAACGGGCAGTTTCGCTTGAGCGGGCACAGCGGACTGGTGCACATGACCGGGAGTTGGCAACCGGTCTGAATGAATCCTGCGGGCGCTGGCTTGCCAGTCCCGCGCTTCCCCCTGAAGCTATAGCGCTTCAGGAGACCCGACATGAATCTGCACGAACTCACCCAACGCCTGCACACCATCCGCGACAACAACGACTGGCGCGGCTTCCACAGCCCGAAGAACCTGGCCATGGCCGCCAGCGTGGAAATGGCCGAGCTGGTGGAGATCTTCCAGTGGCTCAGCGAAGACCAGTCGCGGCAACTGCCCGCCGATCAACTGGCGCACGCCGGCCAGGAAGTCGGCGATATCGTGCTGTACCTGTTGTTGCTGTGCAGCGAACTGGGCCTGGACATGGAACAGGTGGTGCGGGCCAAACTGGCCGACAGCGAGAGGCGCTTCGCCAAATGAACGACCGACACTTCGATGCCCTGGCGACCCGCTTCGCCGAGAAGATCTACGGCGGCGCCAAGGGCGCGATCCGCCTCGCGGTGCTCCAGGCCGACCTCGCCGAATGCCTGCCGGATCGTCCGCTGCGCATCCTCGACATCGGTGCGGGTCTGGGCCACATGGCCCTGTGGCTGGCCGAACGCGGCCACCAGCTGACCCTCGCCGAACCGGCCGCGCCGATGCTCGACGGCGCCCGTGAACGCTTCGCCGCCGCCGGCCGAGCGGCCACCTTCATCCAGGCGCCGTGGCAGGCACTGCTCGGCGAACTCACCGAACCCTACGATGTGGTGCTGTGCCACGCGGTCCTGGAATGGCTGGCCGAACCCGAATCGATCCTGCCGGTGCTGCATCAACTGACCCGCGCCGACGGCCTGCTCTCGCTGGCCTTCTACAACCGAGACGCACTGGTCTACCGCAACCTGCTCAAGGGCCATTTCCGCAAGATGCGGCGCAACACCCTGGCCGGCGAAAAGCACAGCCTGACTCCGCAGAAACCCCTTGATCCGCGCGAACTGAAGGCGCAACTTGAAGGTCTATGGCAGGTAGAAGCCGAGAGTGGCGTCAGGGTCTTCCACGACTACATGCCGACGGAATTCCAGGCCCGCGCCGAGCTGATCGACCTGCTGGAAATGGAACTCGCGCACCGTCGCCACCCCGCCTTCGCCGGCCTCGGCCGCTACCTGCACTGGATCTGCCGTCCCCGTTAGGGAGAGCCACATGCGCTATCGCGTCGTGCTTTTCGCCACCTGCCTGGCCCTGGCCGCCTGCCAGGGCAGCAACCCCTACGTGGCCAGTTCCCGTCCGCTGCCACCGGCCCCCGTGCAGGCCGCGCAGACCTTCGACCGCAGCGCCTACCCGGCCCCCGCCCGCGACTACGGGCGCTACCGCAACTGGAGCTGGCGCAACGGCCAACTGCCCGCCGGCAGCGCCAGCGCCGACCCGGCGCAGCTCGCCGAAGCGGTGAGCAATGCCCTCGACCAGCGCGGCCTGCGTCCGGCGCGGGACACCCGCGGCGATCTGCTGGTCAGCGCCGACCTGCGCCTGGAACGGCGGCTGCGCCAGTACCGCGACGATGACGACTACCCCTATGGCGGCTATGGCGGCATGGGCTATCGCCATGGCTACTACGGCAACCGCTACGGGGTCTACGGCAGCGTGCCGATCGTCCGTACCTACGAGGTCGAGGTGATGGTGGTGCGCGTCGACCTGTTCGATGCCGGCAGCGGCCAGCCGGTCTGGAGCGCCAGCGCCGAGGCCGACAGTCGCGGCTCCCTGGCCGAGCGCGCCGACGCCGTGCGCGAGGCCGTCGACAAGGCCATGAGCGGCTATCCTCCCAGCTAGTCACAGGAACCGGAGAATCATCATGTTGCGCCGTCTGCTCGTATTTTCCCTGCTGGCACTGCTCGCGGCCTGCCAGAGCAACAACGTCACCCAGGACTTCGACGCCAGCCGCGACTTCGCCGCCTACCGCAGCTGGACCTGGCAGGAGCCGGCGCTGCAGTACCGCCCGGACGACCCGCGGATCAAGAGCGACCTCACCGAACAACGCATCCGCCAGGCGGTCGGCGAGCAGCTCGACCAGCGTGGCCTGCGCCCGGCCCAGGCCGGCAGCCGCGGCGACCTCAAGGTGCAGTCCTACCTGATCGTCGAGAACCGTCACCAGCAGATCACCACCCAGTACGGTGGCGGCTGGGGGGGTTACTACGGCGGCTACTGGGGCGGCCCGGCGTTCAACGAAACCCGCACCGTCGAGTACAAGGTGGCGACCATCCAGATCGACCTGTTCGACGCCCGCGACGGCAAGCTGGTCTGGCGTGGCAGTGCCGAGCAGGTGATGAACCACTACCCGCCGACCCCGGCTGAACGCAACACGGCGATCCAGAAGACCGTCGCCCAGGTCCTGGCCAACTACCCGCCACGCTGATCCCCGCCGCGACCGGCCGGTCGCCGCATACAGGCGACTGGCCATATCCTTGACTACACTGGATGCACGCACGCGATGTGCACGGCATGTGCCGGCAAAGGAGTGCTCGTGTCTCCCCGATTCGCGAAACGCCAGCGTGGCGTCATCGGCCTGGTGGCCGCGCTGACCCTGGCCTTGGCCGTGGCCTTCGGCCTGCTGGTGGTCGACAGCGGGCGGCTGTACATGGAGCAGCGCAACCTGCAGCGGATCGTCGACATGGCCGCCCTGGAGGCGGCGGGTCAAAGCGCCAACTGCACGGGCAGCGGCCCCCAGGCGGCAGCCCTGGCCACCGCCAGCGCCGCCCGCAATGGCTTCAACGTCGGCAACGGCAAGACCCTGGTGACCACCTGCGGCAAGGTCGCCACCGGCGCCGGCAGCCTGCGCAGTTTCAGCGCCGATGCCAGCCTGGCCGAAGCCGTCAAGGTGGTCGGCGGCACCAGCGTGGCCTCCAGCTTCGCCGCCGGCATCCGCGACCTGCTGGCCGGGCGCAGCTTGTCCAGCACCACACAGCTCCAGGCCCAGGCGGTGGCCGCCGCGCCACTGCCACCCAAGGCCATGCTGCGCCTGCGCTCGACCCTGGCGACCATGGACACGCAGAAATCGGCCCTGCTCAACGCGCTGATCGACCCCCTGGGTGGCCGGGTCACCCTGAACGCCGTCGGCTGGCAGGGCATCGCCAACACCGATATCAACCTGCTGGACTTCCTCGACCAACTGGCGATCGACGTCAATGTCGGCGCCGGCCACTACGACGAGCTGCTGAGCAAGAACATCCACGCCACCGACCTGATCCGCGCCGCCGCCACGGTCCTGGCCCGCAACGGTGCGGTCGCCGACGTGGTGACCAACCTGGGCAAGGTGGTGGTGGGCGCGGACAACAGCACCCTGGTCAAGCTCGGCGATATCCTCGACCTGCAGAACGGCACCGCCGCCGCCGGCCTGGATGCGTCGCTGAAAGTCATCGACCTGGTCCAGGCGGCGGTGATGCTGGCGGCGAAGAACAGCGCGGCGGTGGCGCAGATCCCGTTGAACCTGCTCGGGCTGGTCACGGGCAACGTCCAGCTGAAGGTGATCGAGCCGGAACAGCTGTCCGCCGTCGGCAACCCTGCCAAGGACGTGATCAAGGTGCACACCGCGCAGGTGCGTCTGCTGGTGTCCCTCGACCTGCCGGTGCTCAGTACCATCACCGGCCTGGCCAACGCCGTGCTCAACCTCGCCACGCCCTTGACCGACATCATCAATCCGCTGCTCAACCTGAACCTGCAAGGCACCTTGCAGGCCGTGGGCTGCCTGATCCTGGTGCCGTGCAAGGTCAGCGACATCCAGTTGCTGCCCGGGGTGCAGAAACTCAATATCGGCGTGGAAGTGGCGTCCGCGACGAGCCAGGTCACCGGCTACAGCTGCAGCCCCGCCAAGCAGTTGAACACCAGCACGCAATCGGCGGCGGCGAAGGTCGCGGTCGGCAAGTTCAACACCCCGAACGACTTCTTCACCTCGGGCAATGCGGCGGTACAGGCCATCCCCCTGATCGACTTCGGCACCAACGTCTGCACCAAGCTGACGCTGCTGACCCTCGGCTGCGGAACGCGGGTGCCCTACGCCGGCGGTGGCGTCGGCATCAAGGTCGACACCACGGTGCTGGGGACACCACCGGCATCACCCACGCCGCTGCTGTTCAGCGGTGCCAATCTGCGACCGCTTGGCCAGGAGCCGGTCTACCTGCCCGCCACCGGCAGCTCCAGCAACGTGGTCAGCAGCCTCAACACCACCCTCAACGGCATCCAGTTGCAGGTCTACCAGCCCCAGGGCAGCAATCCGCTGGGACAACTGGTGACCACCGCCGCCAGCCTGCTGAACAACGTGAAGACCCTGCTGTTGCCACCGATCCTCACCCTGCTCGGGCGAATCACCGATCCGCTGGTCAATTCATTGCTGAAGGTCCTCGGCATAGACCTGATGGTGGTCGATGTCGGGGCCAATCTCGATTGCACCACCAGCCGCGCTCAACTGGTGCTCTGAAGCGGCAGTTCGATCCTGAAGCGCGCGCCCTGCGGGCCGTTCTCCACGCCCAGGCTGCCGCCCATGCTCTCGACGATCCGGTAGCTCACCGAGAGGCCCAGTCCCGTGCCCACGCCGACCGCCTTGGTGGTGAAGAAAGGTTCGAAGATGCGTTCCAGCAGGCGCGGTTCGATACCGCCGCCGTTGTCCTCCACCCACAGGCGCAGGGACTGCCGGTCGTGCTCGCCGCGCAGCGCGATCCAGGGCTGCCCGACCTTCTTCTCCAGTAGCACATCGCGGGCGTTGACCATCAGGTTGATCAGCACCTGCTCCAGCTGGTCCTGGTGGCCGAGCACCGCACATCCCGCCAGCGGCTCGCCGAGCTGCAGGGCGATGCCCTTGCCGGCCATGCCCTCGGCCAGCAGCGACAACGCCCCCTCCACCGCCTGCCAGGGCTCGAACAGCCCCTGCTCGACCTCGGAGCGGCGACCGAAGACGCGCATGTGATCGACCACCTTCGACGCCCGCAGCACCTGGGCATCGATCCGGCGCAGCTTCTCCTGCAGGTACTCGGCATCGACATCGCCGTTTTCCAGGCGCTTGAGCGCATTGACCACCGCCATGCGCATGACGTTGAGCGGCTGGTTGATCTCGTGGGCAAGGCCGGTGGACATCTCGCCGAGGGTCGCCATCTTCGCGCTCTGCAACAGCAGTTGCTGGCTGCGCCGGACTTCGGTGTTGTCACGGCCCACCGCCTGGACTTCCACCAGTTGCCCGTGCTCGTCGAACAGGCCGCGATCGGACCAGACCCACCAGGCGTGCTGGCGACCGGGCAACTGCATGCACACCTCGTCGCTGCTCAACGGCTGCTCCGGACTGAGACGGGCGATGCGCTCGAGGAACAGGCCGCGCTGCGCCGGCGACATCCATTCGCCCAGGTTCATCCCCGGCAATTGCGCCGGCACGCACTCCAGGCAGTCGGCCAGCGGCGGGTTGCCGTAGAGCAGTTCGAGGTCGGGGCGGTAGCGGCAGATCATCGCCGGCGAGTCCTCCACCAGTACCCGATAGCGCTCCTCGCTCTGGCGCACGCGCTCGGCGGCCAGGGTCGCGTCGGTGACGTCGAGCCAGATGCCGATGGCTTCCACCGGCATGCCCAGGTCATCGCGCAGCAGCCGTACTTCGTCGAGCACCCAGTGCCAGTCGCCATCCTCGTCGCGCAGGCGGTAGCGGCCGCGTGCCGAGCCTTCGCGCAGCAACGTGCGGGTGCGCTCCAGCCACAGCGGCCGGTCGTCCGGGTGGACCCAGTGGGCCGGTTGCAGGGGCTCGTCGGACGTCGCCTGCCAGCCCAGCAGCGGCTGCAGGCTGGCGCTGAAGAATTCGGCATGCAGCGCGCCTTCGGCATAGCGCTGGATGTAGATCACCGCCGGCGAGCTGGCGATCAGGTTTTCCAGGCGCGCGTGGGCGGCGTCGGCCTGTTGCTCGTGCTGCTTGATGTCGCTGATGTCGAGCATGAAGCCGCGCAGCCGGCGCGCTTCGCCCTGCCCGCTGACTTCACCGCACAGGCGATACCAGCGCGGCGGGCTGCCGACCAGGCGCAGGCACAACTGCAGGCTGCCTTCCTGGCGCTGGACGGCGGAGAAGGTCAGCAGGGTCGCCTCGCGGTCCGCCGGGTGCACCAGCGCCAGCCAGTCGCTCAGGGTGACCCGCGCCGGCACGCCGAAGCTGGCGGCAAGGCCCGGGGCCAGGTGCAGGCACGGATCGTGTGGCGCCCACTCCCACCAGCCGGCACCGAGCAGGCCCTGGACATGCTCCAGGCGCTGCTGGCTGGCCTGCAGGCGGTCGCTGGCCAGGCGCGCCAGCAGCGGTTCGACCAGGGCGTCGGCCAGCAGCACCGCCTCGTCGCCGAGGGTAGGCTGGCCAGCGTCTTCGCACAGCAGCCAGGCCCGCACTTCGTGCTGCTGGGTGTGCGGCATCAGGTAGAACGGCAGCGCCAGGGCATTCAGGTTGGGCCGGCCGCTGCTGTGCAGCAGATGGCCGCTGGGCAGGCCATCGAGCAAGGCGCCCAGGCGCTGTTCACGCAGGGGCAGGTCGTCGCCACTCTGGGCATAGCGTTTCCAGCCACCGTCGAGCGGCAGCAGGAGCACTGCCCAACCCGCCTGCCAGTGCCAGGCCAGCCGTCGCAGTTGCTCGGCGGCCGCCTCGGTCAGGCGTTCCAGGCTGCAGCTGCGCATCGCTGCAGCGATTTCCCCGGCCAGCGTCTGCCGCTGCTGCGCCGCGAGGCCCTGGCGCTGCTGCTGGACCAGGTCGCCGATGTCGAACACCTGCAGCAGCCAGCCGTCGGCCTGGGCCAGCAGCCAGCCACGGGTATGCAGGGTCCGTCCGGCGGCGGCGCGAAAGTCCAGGTCGAGGGGATGGGCCTGCCAGTCCGCCGGCTGGCCTTCCAGGGCCAGCAGGCAGTGCGGCTGCACGTAATCGCGAAGGTGTGCCGACGGCTGCGCCGGCAGGGCCAGGGCGGTGCGCAACGGACCGCTCAGGCGCAGGACCCGGCCCTGGTTGTCCAGCCACAGCTGCAGGCCGACCGCGGGAGGCGCGGGGGACTCGGTCCAGTCCCGGGTTTCGCTGGCGCGGGTCCGCCAGCGCTCGAACAGCCCCGAGCCGCCGTTCAAAGTTGCAGGCTCGTCTGGGTGCCCAGGGTCGCCGGCAGCTTCGGCACCTCGCCGAAACCGGGCAGGACCAGCACCGGCAGGGTCGAGGTCAGCTTGCTCTTGCTGTAATGGACGCTCACCGTCAGCAAGCGCCCGGAGGTCAAGGTCACCGTGGCGTCGCTGGCGAACTGGAAGGCCAGCGCTCCCGGCAGCCAGGACAGCTGCTGCTCCAGGGTCTGGCGGGCCAGGGTGTTGACGTCGGCACTCCAGGTCGCGCTGCTCGGGTCCAGGGCCACGCAGCGGCGCACCGCTTCGCTGCTGGCCTGGTTGAACGACTGCACCATCAGCATGGGCAGGCCATAGCTGAGCAGTCCGTAGAACACCGCGAAGAACATCACGAAAACGATGGCGAACTCGATGGCCACCGCACCTTTTTCCCGTCCCGCGAGGCTTGCTTTCATGATCGCGTCTACCCTGACAGTGACACCTCTCAGACAAGCATAGAATCAATCAGACCAAGGGATGGCGTTTCGCCAATGCAAAGTCTCGTCCTGCTGTTGTGGCTTGCCCTCTGTGCCGAACAGGATGTCCGTGAACGGCAGATCGCCAACACCCTGACCCTTGGCGCGGCGACCTTCGCCCTGGTCTACCTGTTCTTCACGGGCCATACCTGGATCGGCGCCGAACCGGCCGATGCGGCCCTGGCCCTGGCGCTGGTGATGGTGCTAACGCTTCCGGGTTATATCCTCGGCCGGCTGGGCGCCGGCGACGTCAAGCTGCTGGGGGCGCTGGCCCTGGCAACCGACCAGTGGTACCTGCTGGGCACATTCATCGGCGCGGGGGTCACCCTGCTCGCCTGGCTGGTAGGGCGGCGCTGGCTGTGGTCCCTGCTCAATCAAAAGCTTAGGAAGCGTTTGCTGGCCTTTCGCGAGGAAATGGCCACCCGGCAACCGTTCGCCCCTTTCCTGCTCAGCGGCTTCTTGCTCGCCGTTATATGGATCCATTAGTCGCCTCGGGCGCCCAACCCTGTTGTCACTCCTTGTAAATAGTTGAAAGGAGCGACTACTTTTTAGCTAGTGCCCCACCGTGACCGGGACCGCTCCTTGGCAGCATTCAGGGAGGGCACTTCAAGCAGGGAGTCGCGAGTAAAAATGTCAGCCAGCCAAGTGAAAGTCCTGGTCGTCGATGACCAGCCATTGATTGTCGAAGAGCTTTGCGAGTTTCTTGAAAGCAGCGGTTATCGCTGCGTTCCCTGCCATTCCAGCGTGGATGCCATCGACCGTTTCAACGCCGACCCGACGATCGGCCTGGTGGTCTGTGACCTGCACATGCCCGAGTACGACGGCATCGAGCTGGTCAGGGCGCTCAAGGCGGTGGCCGGCAGCGAACGCCCCTTCGAAGCCATCATGCTCACCGGGCGCGCCGACAAGCAGGACGTGATCAAGGCCCTGCGCGAAGGTTTCGCCGACTACTACCAGAAGCCGGTGGACCTGGAAGAGCTGCTCGAAGGCCTGAAGCGCCAGGAAACCGCCCTGCTGGCCCGGCAGAAGGACTTCCAGCAACTGGGCCACCTGAACCAGAAGCTCAAGTGCCTCGCCGAATCCATCGACGGCCTCTACCAGGACCTGGACAAGGCCCGTGGCCAGGTGCCGGCGAAAGCCGAGGAGCACGACGACGGCGAACCGGAGGGCGAAGCCATCCCCACCATCTGCGCCCCGCTGTCGCCACGCCAGCTCGACGTCGCGCGCCTGGTCGGCCAGGGCAAGACCAACTACCAGATCGCCTGCGAGCTGGGCATCACCGAGAACACGGTGAAGCTCTACGTATCCCAGGTGCTGCGCCTGACCCATATGCACAACCGCACCCAGCTGGCGCTGGCATTGTCACCGAGCAATTCGGCGTTGCGGCAGCGGGTGACGGAGCATTGAGAACAGGAGGTCAGGAGAATCCTTCCAGGCGATAACCACCTCCTGCCTCCCCCTCATGCAGCATGCGCTGGATCCTCGCATACAGCTGATTTGCCTCGTCGGTGGTTATCGAACGCGACGCATCGCGAAGCACGATCCGCAGCAATACGTTTTCTTGCCCTGGTAACAGCCCAAGGCGCTGAATCGCCTGCTCTGGAAGGTCGCCAAAAGCCCAGCGCCCTTTGACCTGCATTTCCTCGATCCAGGCGGAATGCTCCCCTGCCGCCAGCAGCATCTTTTCGGTCAGTGCCTCTTCGCTCTGACCTGGTGAAACGGCAAGAGAGATATCCCTGCTGGTCGAGGGCAATCTGGACACCGGTCGCCAGGGCGAAAGGTCGTGCATCTGAGCCAGAACCCGCGGATGCTCGTCGCGAAGCAGCCTTATGTCAGGGATCCCCTTGCGCAGCATGGTCAAGCGGTCCAACCCCATTCCCAGGGCGAGCCCCCCATGCCGATCGGGGTCGATGCCCAAACGGGACAGCAGGCTACGTGCGATACACCCGCACTCCAGCACTTCGACGGCCTTTTCTTCCGCGACCAGATTCACCTCGATACAGCCCTCGGTGTAGTGATGCGGGCTGTCGCTGTAAACCCAGCCAAGTTCTGGAGTCGCGGCCTCCAGAATGTCCCGCACCAACCGGAGAAGATCCGTTCGATTCGAAAGCTGCGGATCGCCCAGGACCCAGATGTCCATCTGATGCGGCTCGGCACAATGCCAACGATCACGAGTATCACGGCGGAAGGTAATACCGGGGGCCGCCAATACCTTCACTTCACCAGGGCGCCGCACATTGGCCGCGGCCAGCAGTGCTGACGGAATCTGGCTCGTGGTCTGCGTGCGCAGCAATCTCTCCTGGTCCACCCAACGGGTATGTGCACTGCCCAATGTGATCTCGTCCGGGGCATACCCCAGCAAGGCATAGTTTTCTCGGGCATGGACTACCTTCGGCCCCGTAACCATTTCAGCGGCAGGCCAATTTCGGTCCCTGAGGCCATCAAGGATCTCACGACTCATGAGATGCACTGCGTGAGGCAACGACGTGGATTCGGTTAGATCTTTTAGTTCTAACGCGTACTCCAGTTGAGCAGCGGATATGCAGTTTTTTGTAGTCATTTTTTGTAATCCCCATATATGCGTTCAACACAACTGCATGGACCAGCGGATCAAAAAAAGTAACTGTAATTTATTTTAAAACTCAACAATCTCCCAGAAAAACAGAAACAGCCTTCAGAAAAATCAACCAAAACTCAAACAGCATAAACAAACGGATCAAATAATAATTTTGCCATCAACTCGAATAAAACCCTCACCACAGGCATGAAATATCAAGTCACCCACATCACCAAAGATAATTCACCTTTAAATCAATGAATTTATCTCTGTAGATACATCGGCTTGTTGCGGCCCGCATCAGCCGGTACGTACAGAACTCCCTGGTTCCTGATAACCGGATCGATGTTGCCTCTGCTGGCCTCATCGCCAGCAACGCCGACTCCCACAGGTTCCTGAGCAACCGCAGGAGATTTGCCCGGCACGGTACTTGTGGAAACCGCCGTGGTCGGCGATAGCGCCAGTTCAAGCACTGCTGGGTGTCATATATAGCGACGAAAAGAGCGCAATTTCCGCCTTTCTTGTAGGCAATTTCCCAAGCATACTTCCCCGACCTTCCAAGCGTTGCGCTTCCGAGAAACCGCGCCTAGTCTCCGGCGGCCGTTGCAAATTCAACGACCAGCTTTGACAGGCTGCGACACACTTCGAAGACGCACGTTGTCTCTTTCATGGCGGCTGTACGTGTGGGCATCTTCGGATGCGCCAGGTTTCGTCTTCGGTGTCCTGGTCTGTCAACCCGCGTACAGCTGCCACCTCACTCGTTTGACAGCGAGCCGGTGGCGGTATCGATGAACACACCGGAGATGACGATGAAAAAGCTCGTACCCGATCCACCCCCAGCCGTATCACCCCCCACCCGCCTCACCACCGTCCACACCCACTTCGCCACCTGCAACGGCAACCATCCGCCCCTGCTGGCCGTCTGTTCCGGCGCCGATATCGAGGATGCGCTGGCGCATCTGGCGGTGTCCCTGAAATCCGCCGCCGAGACCAATGCGCAGATGTGCGACCTGGCCGACTGGCGCTACGGCGACCTGCTGTGGGCGACCCAGCAATCGCTGGAGATCTCCCAGGCCTTGGTGACGTCGTTGCTGAAGGCAGTGGAGCGCTAGCGGATGCGCCGTTGAGACCTTGTCTCCGACAACTTCCGCAGGTTCAGCAGTCGCCTCGGAACGGTGCTGGACCTGTGGGAGGTCGGCCTCTCAGATCAATTCCAGCACTACGCCAGAATTCTCCTACATCCGCTTAAGAATCCCCCTGCTTACCAGAAAGCCGCTTTCAGCAAGGATCTGCCTCTTTGCCCCGGGAGCCACTTCCCGGGCGAACACGCTCACCACGACGCCAAGGAAGCAGACCGGCTCCCATCGCGTGCGGTATCGTCGCTGTTGGTGTCGCCTCATTTGCTGCTGGCGCAGTGGGCAGCACGGTTGGTGAGTATGTGGGAGAACTGATTTACGAGCTCTCGGAATGATCACCACAAAACTGATATTCGATGTTCTCTGCGTGCTCCTCGCCTTGAACTGTTTCGTACTGCCTGGCATAGCCCTCTACCTGGGGTACGCCAAACGAGAAACGATACGGGCTGCCTTGATGAATACACCCAGAATCTCCACACATGCACTACGAGGGCAATCAAGGCTACAGCCGCTGGCACTCGTCGCCATGACCACCTGGGCTCTGACGTTTCCACGCTTCCACGTCAGGCATGGCTTGCTTGATCGAGCAGACCTGAGGGCCTTTCCGATCCCATTGCGCAGGAAGCTGGTAGCACTCGGCTGGACATTCTTGGGACATAACATGGCGATGCTGGCAGCCGCCGTGATCATTGGACTGAGAGGCACCCAGGCAAGTTGATCGAGCAACCGTATCACCCCCCACCCGCCTCACCACCGTCCACACCCACTTCGCCACCTGCAACGGCAACCATCCGCCCCTGCTGGCCGTCTGTTCCGGCGCCGATATCGAGGATGCGCTGGCGCATCTGGCGGT
>Ga0206116_1000542_pt1 | contig 36041 bp, 27 predicted proteins | sample 3A1Ametagenome_FD_178000 | JGI IMG/M metagenome (GOLD analysis project Ga0206116, IMG submission 178000) | Enriched microbial communities from leaf-cutter ant dump, University of Wisconsin, Madison, United States - 3A1A | ecosystem: Environmental > Terrestrial > Nest > Insects nest > Nest dump...
TGCGCGGGCCATGGCCCGACGGTCACCCGTGCGGGAAAAAAAGGCGGCCGGAACGGTTCTTTGATGACCACGGCTCATTGTCGCTTGCCTCGCGTCGGCGGCCCCTGGTAGGTGGAGAACGAAGGAGGTGGCGGCAAGACCCGATCTCCGGACTCCGGTGGGCTTTGGCCTGTCGGAGGGCGCCGGTAATCCGTTTGCCCCTTCCGCTCGCACCGTGCCGAAACCCTTCCGCCGTGCCGTTCCCGCCGTTCCTTCCCTCAACATGCAGGACCCGCGATTTTGGCCACAGAAACTGCGAAAAGCCAAAGCAGTAAATTAACGAATTCATGCTAGACACTGATTTCGCACGAATTTACCATTGAACCAAGCACCAAGATCTAGCGGTTGGCGGGGCCATCATGAGTGTAACGCGCAACACCGTTCGTAACGGATTGTTTCCGTTCGCCTTTCGCGCGGCGGATACGGCCGGCGGACGGAGTTCGGCGGGTATGGGGCGCCATCTGCTCGCGGCGGCCGCGCTGCTGGGGATGGTTGCCGTCGGGTCCGGCCTGTCCGCCGCCGAGGCGCTGGCGGCCAAGGCCGCCGCCATTGTCGTCGATGCCCGCACCGGGCAGGTGCTGATCGACCAGGACGCCGACGCGATCACCCATCCGGCGTCTCTGACCAAGATGATGACGCTCTACCTGACCTTCGACGCCCTGGAGGACGGCCGCCTGACGCTCGACCAGCAGTTGCCGGTCTCGTCCTGGGCGGAGAGCATGACGCCGACCAAGCTGGGCCTGCGTGCCGGCCAGACGCTGAAGGTGGAGACGGCGATCCTCGGCCTCGTCACCAAGTCGGCCAACGATGCCGCCGTGGTGCTGGCGGAGGCCCTGGGCGGCACCGAGTCGCGCTTTGCCGAGATGATGACGCGCAAGGCGCGCGAGCTGGGCATGCGCCACACCGTCTACCGCAACGCCTCCGGCCTGCCGAACATGGAGCAGGTGACGACCGCCCGCGACTATTCCTACCTGTCCCGCGCGCTGATGCGCGACCATGCCAAATACTACCCCTATTTCAGCCGCCGCAACTTCGTCTATGGCGGCCGCACCCTGGCCAACCACAACCACCTGATGTCCCGCTACGAGGGCATGGACGGCATCAAGACCGGCTATACCGTGGCGTCCGGCTTCAACCTCGCCGCCTCGGCGGTGCGGGACGGGCGGCGTCTGGTCGGCGTTGTGCTGGGCGGCAAGTCGGCGGTGTCGCGCGACAACAGGATGGCGGCGCTGCTCGATCAGGCCTTCGGCCGGCCCAACCGTGGCCGCGACGACGCGCCGGTGATGGCGAGCCTCGACACCACCCGGTCCGACGCCATCGACGGCGAAGGGGACGATGACGACGAGGAGGTCGAGGTCAAGGCCAAGCCGGTCGTCCGCGCCTCGCTGCAGACTGCGGCGGTTCCGACGGCGATCCCCGTCGCTCCCGCCCGTGAGGAAAAGTCGGCCCGCGGCGGCAACTCCTCGCATTGGGGTGTCCAGGTCGGCGCCTTCTCCAGCAAGGCGGCTGGCAACAAGGCGGTGTCGCAGGCCGTCAAGCAGGCGCCCTTCCTGCTGCGCACCGCCAAGGCCAGTGTGGTCGAGGCCAAGGCCGGCAAAGAGACCGTCTACCGTGCCCGTCTGACCGGCATGGACGAGAAGGATGCCCGCAAGGCTTGCGCCGTCCTGACCAAGCACGGTCATCACTGCGTCGCCGTTTCGCCCGGCGAGCGGGGCTGAGGAAGCACGGTCAAGACAGCGCCGACCGCAAAGCCGGCCGGGGACGGTCATCCCCGCGCCGCGGCGGCGCAGCGCTCCAGAAATGCAAGCGCCGGCGCCAGTGTGCCGGCCAACCCGCCGCCGTCTTGGCCGCCAGCATCGGCTCCCGGTCCCTCAAGTTCCTTTTCCAGAGCACGGGCGGCCCGGCGCAGGGCGACGCAGCCATATTGCCCCGACACGCCGGCGATCTTGTGTGCCATCGCCCCGGCGGTCGCCCGGTCCCCGCTCTTCAGCGCCTCGTCAAGCGTTTGTCCATGCTGGCGCAGCACCGCCGCCGTCTTGTCGATCAGTTCGGCGACGCGGGCGGCGGGCAGCATCTCGCGCATCGTCCCGATGGCGCGCTCGTCGAACGTCTGTTCGGCCGATGGCTCGGCTTCCGGCGTCGTGGCCCATGCTCCTCCCGCCAGCGCCGCGGAGAGGGCGTCGAGCCGAAGCGGCTTGACCAGCATGCCATCGGCGCCGCAGCCGGCACAGCGGTCCCGGCCTTCGCCGGTGGCGCTGGCGGTCAGCATCAGGATGCGGGGAGCGCCGCCGCCGGGCTGGCGCCGGATGGCGCGGACCGCTTCGTCACCCGGCAGGCCGGGCAGGCCGAGATCCATCAGGATCAGGTCGAAGGAGCTCTCGGCAGCGGCGGCCACGGCGGCCGGCCCGTCCTCCACCGCCGTTACCCGATGGCCGGCGCGCTCCAGCAGGACGCGGGCGGCAAGGCGGGTGACCGCCTCGTCCTCGGCCAGCAGGATCTGCAGGGGGTGTGCTGAGCCAATCTGGTCCGCCGGCATGCCGGTCCGCTCTTCCCGGTTGATGTGACGGCTCCAGTTTAGCTGGTTCCGCGCTCCTCCGCATCCCCGCGGTCGGGTGACCGGCTCACACGGTTGGCGAGGATTGGGTAAACATCGGATCCTCGATCCGGTGCAGGCGCCCGGCTCCCGTCATCGCGGCGCGCAGCAGCAGGGTCTTGCGGCGGGCGGCGGCCAGCTTGGCGACCGGCGCCTCGCGCAGGACCTCGGCGCCATAGGCGTCGGCGACGATCAGACCGCAATCCTCCGGGATCAGTTCGGTCGGGAAACCGTCATCGACCGCAAAATAGAAGGCATCGCACCATTCGCGATACTCCTGCCATTTCTGGTCGGAGCGGAAATCGGGTACGCCGCTCTTCACCTCGACGATCAGGATGTTGCCGGCCTCGTCGATGGCGAGCACGTCCGCCCGCCGGCCGCTCGCCAGCCGGAATTCGATCAGGCTGGCGTAGCCGCGCGTCGCCAGCGCCCGCCGGACGCCGCGGAAGATCGGCGGCGCTCCGGCGGTGGGAAAACTGGCCTCGGTGTCGGAAACCGGAACGGCAATGTCGTCGCTCATGACGCGGAGCCACCATCGAAACAGGAACGTGTGGGGAACATGCAGCCCACAATGACCGGTCGTCCGGTCCCCGCCAAGGGGCAAAAGGTGGATGCCGGCGATAAGCGCGGGGAAATCGGCGCACCTGAATTGGCCGAACCCGGTCAGCCGGGCAGAATAACCGGAGGCAGGGGGGCCGGGCGGCAGCGGTCGCGCGGCAGGCTGCGGTCTGCGGGGAAGACCAGCACGACCGCGGTGCCGATGCCGGGCTGGCTGGTCAGTTCCATCCGCCCGCCATGCATTTCCACCAGCCGCTTGACGATGGGCAACCCCAGCCCGGTCCCGCGGGAGTTGCGGGCGATGGTCGAGTCCGGCGGTTCGAACGGGTGGAGGATATGCGGAAGCTCGGCGCTCGGGATGCCCACGCCGGTGTCGGCGACCATCAGCCCGATCCCGCCGTCGGGCATCAGATGCGCGGTCAGCATGACCTCGCCGCCGGGACGGGTATGGGTTACGGCGTTCGACAGAAGATTGGTCAGCATCTGGGTCAGTGCCTGGGCGTCGCCCTGCAGAAGCGGCAGGTCGGCCGGCACCTCGCGGCCCAGTCGGACATCGCCTTCCTTCGCCACCTCCCGCAAGGCGGAGACGACGCGCAGCGACAGCATGTCGAGGTCGACCCCCTCCTCCGCCATCGGCATTCCGCCGCTGTCCAGGCGGGACAGTTCCAGAATGTCGTCGATCAGTGCCAGAAGATGGGTTCCCGCATCGCGGATGTCGCCGGCATAGCTGCGGTAGCGGGGATTGCCCAGCGGCCCGAACGCCTCCGACAGCAGCATCTCCGAGAAGCCCAGGACGGCGTTGAGCGGTGTCCGCAGTTCGTGGCTCATCTGAGCCAGAAAGGCGCTTTTGGCCCGGCTGGCGCTTTCCGCTTCGGCGCGGGCGGCGCGGGCCTCCGCTTCGCGGATGCGCAGCCGCTCCTCGTTCAGCTTCAGCGTGGTGACGTCGGTGTAGTGGACCAGGACGCCGCCCGGCACCGCATGTTCGCGGCTGAGCAGCCAGCGCCCGTCGGGCAACGGCACAACCACCGGAGGCTCCAGGCGGCGATGACGCTCCAGCCGCGCCGCCACCCAGGCGCGGCGCTCCTCGTCGGTGGTCAGGCGCGGATCGGTCAGGGCGAAGCAGTGGGCCAGTTCCGAAAACGGAACGCCGGGAACCAGCCGGTCGGCCAGATCGGACAGATCCCGCTTCAGCCGGCCGTTGGCATGGACCAGCCGGTCATCATGGTCGAACAGGGCGAAGCTTTCCGCACTGTGCTCGAGCGCCGCGGTCAGGCTTTCGGCTAGCGCCTCGGCCACCGTCGGCGTTTCGGGGCCAAGGTCGGTCAGCACGGCGCACAGCCCACCGGCCGCGGGGCCAGCCGACACCCGCCAGCGCACCGGTGTCGTACCGCGCCGCGCCGCGACGGTGCGCTCCACCGGACCGTGCAGGGCGTCGGACAGGGCGGCAAACAGGCCGGGGCAGGTTGCATCGATGCCGCCGCCGCGCAGCCGGCGACCCGTCAGCGGGGCGACGCCCATCAGGCGTTCCGCCGCCGCGTTGGCGGACAGCCATTCCAGATCGGTCAGCGTGCCTGTGCAGTCGTGGTGCGCCTTGAACACGGCAACCGCGTCGGGCAGTTGCAGCATGGCGAACAGCAGGAGATCGGCAGGCGGGATTTCCCCGGCCGCGGTCCCCTCCCGCCCGGCATCGGCGCAAGTCTGCGTATCGCACTCCATCCGGCGATCATTGCGGCCTATTCCTAAAAAACGCTGAAGACCGCAGCAAAGATGTCGCCGAATATTTGTCGAATTGTAACAAATCCTGCCTTCGGAGCCGTCAATATACTGAGTTTGTCAAAAAAGCAACGAAAGGTTTGATTGAGGTGACCGTTATGATCTTCGCGTGCCATCTGCCCAATGGCGGGCTTTGCAACGGGCCGTGCCTTCCCTAGTCTGTGTCTTATCGGAACATGAGGCTTTGGGATGCAGGTGTGACCGTGAACGGCAGCCATGACGACGCCGGCAGCGCGGAGCCGGCCCTTCTGGTGTTCGGGGCCGACGGACGGCTCGCAGACTGGACGCCTGCGGCAGCGAACCTCCCGCTGCTGGCCGGTTGCCTGACCGACGGCATGCCGGCTGACGAATTGGAGGCCCGCCTGTCCTCCCCAGCCGGACCGCAAATGGCGTTCGACCGCAAGCTGCTGCCGCTTGCCGGCGGGGGGACGGTTTGGCGGTTCGACGCGGTGTCCAATTCCGTGTCCTCGAATCCCGGCCTTCCTGCGGTCCGGCGGATGTCCGATCCGGCCGACAGGCTTTTTGCTGCGGCGAGCCATGACCTGCGTCAGCCTCTGGCCGCGCTCTCGCTGCTCATCGGCACGCTGGACGGCCGGCTGGATGCTGGATCGGGGGAAGGCCGGCGCGGGGAGGGACGCGACCTGCTGCACTCGATGGCACAGGCGGTCGAATCGATGCGCAGCATGGTCGATGGTCATTTCGACCTTGTCCGCCTGGAAAGCGGCCTGATGGAGCCGGACATCCGCACCCATGCGGTGAACGGCGTGCTGATGCGCCTGGCGTTGGAAGTGGCGCCGCGCTTTGCCGACCGCGATCTGCGTTTTTCCGTGATGCCGTGCTCGGCGATGGTGCGGACCGACTCCGCGCTGCTGGAGCGCCTGCTGCACGGGCTGGTCGCCAATGCCCTGCGCGGCACGGTGCGGGGCCGCGTGCTGCTGGGCTGCCGCCTGCGCGGCGACCGCCTGCGCATCGAGGTGCGGGACAATGGCCGCGGCCTCTCGCCTCAGCGGCTGGCGGCCCTGCGGACCGAACTGGCGAAGCCGGTCGGGGAGGGGGCAGGCACGCTTGGCCTGGACCTGACCCTCGTGCGTGGCCTCGCCCGCAAGCTCGGCCTTGGGCTTGAGGTCTGTGCCGAAGAAGGGCGGGGCACGGTCTTTGCCGTTCTGGTCCCCATATCCGTCGAGGCCGGCGCCGAAGGGGTGGACGCGTCCACACGGGCGGAGAGTGTGGCGAGCCCGTCATCGGCGCCCGAAGGCGGCGGCACCACCGACATCAGCCGCACCCGCATCCTGGTGATCGAGGACGACCCCATGGTGCTGGCGGCGCTGGAAGCACTGCTCGGGCAATGGGGGTGCAGCGTCGTCGGCGCGGACTCCTACGACATGGCGGTCGAGCGGCTCGGTCCGGAGCCCCAGCACTTCCATCTCATCATTTCCGATCTGCGGCTGAAGGGCGCCGCCAACGGGATCGTCGCGATCCGGCAACTCGCCAAGCTGTTCGACCGCCCGGTCCCGGGAATGATCCTGACCGGCGACACCGATCCCAAGCGGCTGCGGGAGGCGCGGCTGTCCGGCTATCCATTGCTGCACAAGCCGGTTGCACCGCTTGCCCTGCGTGCCGCCGTCGTCCGCCTGCTCGGTCATGATCCGCTTTGACAACAAAGACCAAAGGATGGATGGAGTCTGGTGAAGTAGACAAAAAATTGAGTGTCGAAACTTTCGTGGTTTGTGCGGTGCAATGACATTTCTGAAATGTGCGCGGATGTGATGCGGCAAAGTGCGACAGAATTTCGTCCATTCCTCTCAATGCAATAGTCCTTTTCCCCGCCAATGGTTAGGCCGTTATCCTCCTTTCGTTTGAACTTTAAGTTTCGCATACCATTTTATGTCTTTCCTTCGCTATGATTGGTTTGAACAGTCGCTGTTCGAACGGATTGGGTGGAGGGCGTTCGGATGAACCGGCGTTATCGGGAGGGGGGGCGGACCGGTAAACTGGCGGTGATCATCGTCGTGGGGATAGTCCTGTCCTTTTCAGCCTTTCTGATGATCAGAAGCGCCACACGCGGGGCGGAACTTGCTCTTGCCGACCGTCAGGCCATCCAACTCCATGACCAGCTGAAGTCTGCTTTCGAGGATCAGAGCGTGCTTCTGCGCGCGCTCAGCGGCCCGTTGGCCGGTCCCGCTCCGGTCACAGATGCGAGTTTCGCATCGGCTGTCGAACCGCTTCTGCCGCTGTACCCGAACCTGCACGCCGTTGCCTGGGCACGCCGGATCTCCGGACGGGACGTTCCGCTGCTGGAGCGTGCCATGCGCGTGGCGGGACACAGTTCCTTCGCCGTCCGCGCCGCTGGCGAGGTGGGGGCAGGGGCGGAGCGCGAGGGCGGCGCCGTCGATTTTTCCGCCGGCCAGCTTTCGGCCGACCGGTTCGTCAACGTGCTGGCCGAACCGCGGTCAGCCGCCGGGCTGGTCGGGCTGGACATGGCCACCCTTCCCGGCCAGCGTGACGTGCTGGTCCGCTCCTGCGCCGCCAACCGTATCGTCGCGGTCGATGGCGAACCGCTGAGGACGGAACTGGGCAGAAGATCCGTGCTGATCTATCTGCCGGTCTATTCCCGCGAGGTCGATCCCGACGACGGCCGTGCCTCCGCCGGTGGACGCATCCTCTGCGATGTGCTGACCGGCTTCCTGTGGACCAGCTTCGATGTCGGGCAATTGTTGCGCGATTCGGTGCGCCGGGTCGGATTGACCGTCGGCGATGCCTACCTGCTGGAGCCGCCGGCCCGGACGACGTCCGGAACGCCGCGGCTGCTGGCTGCCGATGGGGCGATCGGGCGCCCCGGCGAATTGCCGCACCCGCCGGTCCATGCCCTCACCGCGGAGCAATTGACCGGCCCGGCGGCACCATATGCCATCGTCCGCGACATTGCCTATGGTGGCCGGGTGTGGCGGCTCTATGTGATTCCGACCGAAGCGCTGCTGTTCAGCCTGGATGACCGGCTGGCCTGGACGATGCTGATCGGCGGGCTTCTGCTGACCGCCGGCAGCGCCGCCTATGTCCTGCGCGAGGCACGGACCAGACGCCTGCTCCAGACCGAGGCGCGCGCCCGCGCCGCGATGGCCCGTGCCCTGCGGGAGAGCGAAGAGCGGTTCCGGATGGCTCTGCGCTATTCCAAGGTGACGCTGTTCAGCCAGGACCGGGACCTTCGGCACCTGTGGATCTATTGCCCGCGGATGGATCTGCATCCGGAGCGCATGATCGGCCGGACCGACGGCGACCTGTTTCCGCAGGAGGAAGCGGCACGGACGGTCGAGCTCAAACGGGCGGTGATGGAAAGCGGCGTCGGGACGCGGTGCGAGCTGGAACTGACCTGTTTCGGCTTCCGACGGGTGCTCGACCTGTCGGTGGAGCCGATGCGCGACGAGACGGGGGCGGTCGCCGGCGTCATCTGCGCCGCCATCGACGTGACGGAATCGGCCGACATCCGCGAGGCGCTGGCCCGCGCCCACGCCGAGGCGGAGCGGGCCAACCAGGCCAAAAGCCGCTTCCTGGCTGCCGCCAGCCACGACCTGCGCCAGCCCTTCCAGGCGATGAGCCTGTTCCATCACATCCTGATGTCCAAGCTGGACGACCCCCATCAGGTGGAGGTGGCGAACAAGTTGGGAGAGGCGCTGACCGCCGGCAACACGCTGCTGTCCACCCTGCTCGACACCTCGGCGCTGGAGGTCGGCAACGTCAAGCCGCGGGTCGTCGAATTCGACGTTCAGGACATCCTGAGCCGCCTGGCGGTGGAGATCGGCGACCAGGCCATCGACCGCGGTCTTCTGCTGCGGATGGTTCCCTGTTCCGTCCGGGTGAAGAGCGACCCGATCCTGCTGGAGCGGATGGTACGCAACCTGCTGGTCAATGCCCTGCGCTACACCACGGAAGGGCGGATCCTGCTGGGCTGCCGGCGCCGGTCCACCGCCGATGGCGGGCTGCGCCTGTCCATCGAGGTGTGGGACACCGGCCCCGGCATCGCCGAGGCGGAGATGGCGGCGATCTTCGAGGATTTCTATCGCTGCGGCACCGACCAGCGCGACAGCGGTCGCGGGCTTGGCCTGGGACTGTCGATCGTCCGCCGCATGGCCGAGATGCTGGACCATCCCGTCTCCGTGCGGTCGCGGGTGGGGCATGGCACCATGTTCGCGGTCAGCGTTCCGCTGATTGCACAGAACTGCTCCTGCTGCGCCGCCGCCGACTGAACGGCCCCCCGTCCTTTTTCCATTCCGCGGCGCGAAAAGGTGGCAGTTCTGCAGGCGGGTCCGCTTTTCCCGTCCTGGTCTGCGCAAGTTTCGGTTATGCTGCGTCTGCTCACTGAACCGAAACGATCCCAGTAACCCAACTGCAATAATGGCTTGGCGACTTTATTGATGTAGGTCATTGGGGCCCTTCGCCATAGGGGCTATTGCTTGCGCACAAGCACAATCCTTTGGAAAAGCTTGGGACGCGAAGGTTCCGTTTCGAAGGAACCCAACAAGACGGAGTTCGGCCGGTCGCCATGGCCTGCCCGGCAAGGGCGCCGGCGGCGACGGGAACCGGGCTTGGGAGGATACGGCCTGCCGCCGCGACGGATGCCCCGGCCAACGGGCATCCGGTCCGGTCACCGGCATTCGGGTCTTCGCCATTCCGGCGGGGTCCGTCGGTCGGGCGCCGCGATCCTTTTCAGGAGCATTCTAGTATGGACACCGCCATCGCCGCCCCCTCCGCCGCCCCGGCGGGTCGCAGCGGCATCGTTCCGACCGGCAAGAACGGCAGCCCCATGATCGAAAACGTCACGTTCGAGGAAATCCGCATCGGCCAGCAGGCCAGCCTGTCGCGCCGTCTGACCATGTCCGACATCGAGCTGTTCGCGACGGTGTCCGGCGACCTCAACCCGTCCCACGTGGACGAGGATTACGCCGTCGACCACAAGGTGGTCGGCCACGGCATGTGGTCGGGCTCGCTGATCTCCGCCGTTCTCGGCACCCTGCTGCCCGGCCCCGGCACCGTCTATGTCGGTCAGGATCTGCGGTTCGAGCGTCCGGTCCTGCTGGGCGACATCGTCACCGTGACCGTCACCGCCAAGTCCAAGAATGCCGAGCGCAAGACGGTGGTCTTCGACTGCCTGTGCATCAACCAGGACGGCCGGACGGTCGCGACCGGCGTGGCCGAGGTGATCGCACCGACCGAGAAGGTGTGCCGCGCCGCGGCGGAACTGCCGCAGGTGCAGGTCATCCGCCATGACGGCCATGAGCTGATGCTGAAGAAGTGCGAGTCGCTGCCGCCGGTGCCGACCGCCGTCGTCCATCCCTGCGACGAAAGCTCGCTGCGCGGCGCCGTCGAGGCTGCCGAAGCGAACCTGATCGACCCAGTGCTGGTCGGTCCGGAGTCGAAGATCCGGTCCGTCGCCGACGCCCATGGCCTCGACATTTCGCGCTACCGCATCGTCGACGTCGCCCACAGCCATGCCTCCGCCGAAACCGGCGTGCGGCTTGCCCGCACCGGCGAGTGCGAGGCGGTGATGAAGGGCAGCCTGCACACCGACGAGCTGATGGGCGAGGTGGTGAAGAAGGAGACCGGCCTGCGCACCGGCCGCCGCCTGAGCCACGTCTTCGTGATGAACGTCCCGACCTACCCGCGGCCGCTGCTGATCACCGATGCGGCGATCAACATCTACCCGACGCTGGAGGACAAGGTCAGCATCGTGCAGAACGCCATCGACCTTGCGAAGGTGCTGGGCACCGAGGTGCCGCGCGTCGCCATCCTGTCGGCGGTCGAGACCATCAACACCAAGATCGCCTCGACGCTGGAGGCCGCAGCACTCTGCAAGATGGCCGACCGCGGCCAGATCACCGGCGGCATCCTCGACGGCCCGCTGGCCTTCGACAACGCCATCAGCCGCGAGGCCGCCATCACCAAGGGCATCAAGTCCGAGGTGGCCGGCCAAGCCGACATCCTGCTGGTTCCCGACCTCGAGGCCGGCAACATGCTGGCCAAGCAACTGTCCTTCCTGGCCCATGCCGACGCCGCCGGCATCGTGCTCGGCGCCCGTGTGCCGATCATCCTGACCAGCCGCGCCGACAATGTGCGCACCCGTCTGGCCTCCTGCGCCGTGGCCGTCCTGTCTGCCGCCGCACGCCGCCGCGGTGCCGCGCCGGCAGCCGAGTAAGGAGGGCAGGGGCCATGTCCAACGCGATCCTCGTCATCAATGCCGGCTCCTCCAGCCTGAAATTCTCGGTGTTCCGGGATCATGGCGGCGGGGATCCGGTGGTCACGATCAACGGCCAGATCTCGGGCATCGGCACCCAGCCGGTGTTCGAGGCCAAGGACGCCCAGCGCCGTCCGCTCGCCGAAAAAAGCTGGGGTGCCGGCGAGGCCGGCGACCGCACCGCCCTGCTGTCCTACCTGCTCGACTGGATCGAGGAGCGGCTGGAGGGGGCGACGCTGATCGCCGCCGGCCATCGGGTGGTGCATGGCGGCGTCCGCCATGCCGCCCCGGTGCTGCTGACCTCCGCCGTGCTGGACGAGCTGGACGGTCTGGTCCCGCTCGCCCCGCTGCACCAGCCGCACAACCTCGCCGCCATCCGCGCGCTGGCAGAGGCCCATCCGGAACTGCCGCAGGTCGCCTGTTTCGACACCGCCTTCCACCGCAACCAGCCCTGGCAGGCCCAGACCTTCGCCATTCCGCGGGAACTGACGGAGGAGGGCGTGCGGCGCTACGGCTTCCATGGCCTGTCCTACGAGTATATCGCCCGCCGCCTGCCGGAGATTGCGCCGGAATTGGGTGATTCGCGGGTGGTCGTCGCCCATCTGGGCAGCGGTGCCAGCATGTGCGCCATCCATGGCGGGCGCAGCGTCGACAGCACCATGGGCTTCACCGCGCTCGATGGCCTGCCGATGGGCACCCGCTGCGGCACCATCGACCCCGGCGTGCTGATCTACCTGATGCGCAAGGGCATGAATGCCGGCGCCATCGAGACGATGCTGTACAACAAGTCCGGCCTGCTCGGCGTGTCCGGCATCTCCAACGACATGCGCGCCCTGCTGGACAGCAGCGACCCGCATGCGCAGGAGGCGGTGGAACTGTTCTGCTTCCGCATCGCCAAGGAGACCGGCGCGCTGTCCGCCTCGATGGGCGGTGTCGATGCGCTGGTGTTCACCGCCGGCATCGGCGAGCGCTCCGCCCCGGTGCGGGCGCGGGTCGGCGACAAGCTGGCCTGGATGGGTGTGGACATCGACGCGGCGGCCAACGAAGCCAATGCGACGAAGATCTCGACGCCCGGCAGCCGCCTGCCGGTCTATGTCATCCCGACCGACGAGGAACGGATGATCGCGCTGCACACCCGCAAGGTGCTGACGGGGCGGTGAGTGTTTCGTGGGGTGGCGTCGGCTGACGGCACCCCACATCTCCCTGGAGCCCGACCCCATTCGGTGCTAGCACCCCTCCGGCATCACGCTTCGTCCGGGGGAAATTTTGGTCCGCCCCTATCTGCCGCTGAACGCCCTGCGTGCCTTCGAGGCGTCGGCGCGGCATCTCAGCTTCACCCGCGCGGCCATCGAGTTGTGCGTGACCCAGGCCGCGGTCAGCCATCAGGTCAAGCTGCTGGAGGAGCGGCTGGGCGCCAGCCTGTTCCATCGCCTGCCGCGCGGCCTCGCCCTGACCGACGAGGGGAGAGCGCTGCTGCCGACGCTGGAGGAGGCGTTCGACCGCATCGGCGGTCTGCTCGACCAGTTCGAGGGCGGACGGTTCCGCGAGGTTCTGACGGTCGGCGCCGTCGGCACCTTCGCCGTCGGCTGGCTGCTGCCGCGGCTGACGCGCTTCTGCGAGGCGCATCCCTTCGTCGATCTGCGCCTATCCACCAACAACAACCGCGTCGACATCGCGGCGGAGGGGCTGGACTATGCCATCCGCTTCGGTGACGGCGCGTGGCATGGCACCGATGCCGTTCCCCTCTTCGAGGCGCCGCTGTCGGTGCTGTGCGCACCGGAGATCGCCCGGCGGCTGCGCGAACCCGGCGATGTCGGACACGAGACCCTGCTGCGCTCCTACCGGTCCGACGAATGGCCGGGCTGGTTCGCCGCCGCGGGGATGGAGCCGGCGGCGATGCCTGCGGTCAAGGGGCCGGTCTTCGACTCCTCATCGCTGATGGTGGAGGCGGCGATCCAGGGGGCCGGGGTGGCACTGGCTCCGGTGGCGATGTTCCGCCGGCCGCTCGCCGTGGGGCTGATCGAGCAGCCCTTCGCCGTCACCGTCTGCAAGGGCGCCTACTGGCTGACCTCGTTGAAATCGCGGCCGGAGACGCCGACCATGCGCGCTTTCCGCGACTGGCTGTTCGCCATGGTCGCGGAAGAGGCGGCAGGCTGAGCCGTCAGGACAAGGTGACGCGGCGCGACGTCTGCTGCCGTTCCCGTTGTTGCCAGAAGCGCAGCCGCAGACGCGGCGCCATGAACCAGGCGATGGGAGCGGCAAGGATGACGCTGAGGATCACCACGGTCGGCATCAGGGTCATCGCCTGTTCGGAAAAGCTGGGGACCGCCAGGACCAGAACGGTGCCGATGCCGAAGACCACACCCTGGATCATGCCGTAGATCAGGATGGCGAGGCGTAAACGGGTGGACATGGGGCTGCTCCGGTTGTGAGGGGTGGTGCAAAGACCATTTCCCTCCTCAACCAAAACGCTGCCTCGATGTTCCGAACGCCATCGGGGGGAGGTTGCCCCGCCCGATTGCGTTCGCACACATACAATTATTCGGCGTAAGCCGGGCCGTGCCTCACCGGTGTGCCCGCCACCATGCCATCAGCCCGGTGGTGGAGCTGTCATGCGCCCCATCGGCAGGCCCGGTCTCCATCTCCGGCAGGATGGTGTTGGCCAGCTGCTTGCCCAGCTCGACGCCCCACTGGTCGAAGCTGTTGATGTCCCATACGATGCCCTGGACGAAGACCTTGTGCTCGTATAGCGCGATCAGGGCGCCCAGCGTCGCCGGGGTCAGGCTCTGCATCAGGATGGTGTTGGACGGGCGGTTGCCGGGGAAGACCCGGTGAGGGACCAGCGCCTCCACCTCATCCGCCGGCTTGCCGGCCTTGGTCATCTCGGCCCGCACCTCGTCGGCGGTCTTGCCGCGCATCAGCGCTTCGGCCTGGGCGAAGACGTTGGACAGCAGGATGCGGTGATGGGCACCGGCTTCCGCTCCGATCGGGTTGTGGGTGGTCGCCGCCGCCACGAAGTCGCAGGGGATCAGCGAAGTGCCCTGGTGGATCAGCTGGTAGAAGGCGTGCTGGCCGTTGGTGCCGGGCTCGCCGAACAGCACCGGACCGGTCTGGTAGTCCACCGGCTCGCCGCCACGGGTCACCGACTTGCCGTTGCTCTCCATGTCCAACTGCTGGAGATAAGCGGGGAAGCGGTGCAGATACTGGTCGTAGGGCAGCACCGCGTAGGACGAGGCGTCCCAGAAATTGCGGTACCAGACGCCCAGCAGGGCCATCAGCACCGGCATGTTGCGCTCGAGCGGCGCGGTCTGGAAATGCTCGTCCATCGCGTGGGCGCCGGCCAGCATCTCGGCGAAGCGCTCCGGGCCGATGGCGATCATGATCGGCAGGCCGATGGCCGACCACAGCGAATAACGGCCGCCGACCCAGTCCCAGAAGCCGAACATGTTGGCCGGGTCGATGCCGAACTTGCGCACCTCCGCCTCGTTGGTGGAGACGGCGACGAAGTGCTTGGCGACATGCGCCTCGTCCTGCGCGGTCTCCAGGAACCAGCGGCGGGCGGAATGGGCGTTGGTCAGCGTCTCCTGCGTCGTGAAGGTCTTGGAGGCGATGACGAACAGAGTCGTCTCCGGGTCCAGCCACTTCAGCTGTTCGGCCAGATGGGTGCCGTCGACGTTGGAGACGTAATGCAGCGCCACATGGGCGTGGGCGAAGGACTTCAGCGCTTCCGTCGCCATGACGGGACCGAGGTCGGAGCCGCCGATGCCGATGTTCACCACATCGGTGATCGGCTGGCCGGTGTAGCCGCGCCACTCGCCGTCGCGCACCGAGTTGGCGAAGGCGTCCATGCGCTCCAGCACCGCACGCACGCCGGGCATCACGTCGCGGCCATCGACGGTGACGGCGCGGTCGGAGCGGTTGCGGAGCGCCGTGTGCAGCACCGCGCGCTTTTCCGTCAGGTTGATCGGCTCGCCGCCGAACATGCGGGCACGCGCGCCCTCGACATCCTGCTGGCGGGCGAGATCGAGCAGCAGGCGGACCGTGTCCTGGGTGATGCGGTTCTTCGAATAGTCGAGGAACAGCCCGGCCGCCTCCGTCGAAAAGGCTTTGAACCGGCCGGGGTCGGCGGCGAACAGGTCACGCATGTGCGTGGCGGCCATGTCCTGGCGGTGTTGGGCAAGGGCCGCCCAGGCGGGGGAACGGGTCAGCGCGGTCATGATGCTTTGGACTCCTTGACGTCAGCGGTCCTTTGACGCGGCCCATCTTGCGGGGCGTGCGGAGCCTAACACCGACCGCCGGCCGCGGCCACGGGCCAAAACGCGGCGGTCGGCGCTGCTTATCGGCCTATGCGGGGCGGCCAGGGGTGCAACGGGGTGGCCGGTGGGGTGTTGTGGTCTGGAGGAACTGCGACAGGAGGACAGCATGTCGGACAAGCCTGCCACGCCGCCGCTGGAGGAGCGTGAGGAACAACGCGACCGCGACGATGCGATGCTGCCGGATCAGGTCGGGATCATTCCCGGCAAGGTCCCGGGCAGCCCGGTCGATCCGAGCGATCCGCGCTTTCCCGGGAGCCAGCCGGATCTGGCCTGAGGGGGGGCTGGAGGCGTTGAGCCCCCGGCCTGCTCAGCTTCCGCCTTCGATGGTCCGCGTCGGCGTCACGCCCTCCGGCTTGCCGACCAGCACGGTCAGCAGCTTGGCCGGGTCGAGCAGGCGCCGGGCGACGCGCTTGATGTCCTCCTGGCTCACCGCGTTGATGTAGCGGTCGCGCTGGTTCAGATAGTCGATGCCGAGGTTGTCGCGCTTCACCTGCAACAGGATGCGGGCGATGGCCTGGGTGGAGCCGAGCTGCAGCGGGAAGGAGCCGGTCAGGTAGGTCTTGGCGTCGGCCATCTCCTGGTCGGTCAGCCCGTCCTTGGCCATGCGCGCCCATTCCTGGCGCATGATGTCCAGCGCCTGACCCGCCTTGGCGTTGACGGTCGAGCCGCCGGCCATCACCAGCGCGGTGTGGTCCATCGGGATCAGGTAGCTGTAGACGCCATAGCTGAGCCCGCGCTTCTCGCGCACCTCCTCCATCAGGCGCGAACCGAAGCCGCCGCCGCCCAGCACATAGTTCATCACCGTCGCGGCGTACCAGTCGGGATCGTCGCGCTTCACGCCGGGCTGACCCATCAGCATCACCGTCTGCGCGGTCGGGCGCGGCAGCAGGATGGTCTGGCCCAGCCCGGACATCGTCACATCGGGGATCGGCTTCGCCTCGGTCTTGGCCGGCAGCCCGCCGAACACCGTGTCCAGCGCCTTGCCGAGGTCTTCCGGCGAGATGTCGCCGGTCGCCGCCACCACCAGCCGGTCGCGGCCGAACTGGCCCTTCACGAAGGCGCGCAGGTCGTCGGGCGTGATGGCCGGCAGGCTTTCCAGGTTGCCGCGGCTCTCGCTGCCGTAGGGGTGGTCGGGGAAGGCGGTGGCGTAGAACTGGCGCCGCGCGACGTAATTGGGATCGGCGAGGTCGCGCTTCAGGCTGGCCATCACGGAGGCGCGCATGCGGTCGAGCGCCTCGGGCGCGAAATGCGGCTCGGTCAGGGCGAGCCGGGTCAGCTCCAGCGCCTCGTCACGGTTGTCGGCCAGGGTGCGCATCGAGCCGCTGAAGCCGTCGCGCCCGGATTCGAAGCCGAGCGCGATGGCCTTGTCCTGCAGACGGGCCTGGAAGGTCTGGGAATCGTACGGCCCAGCCCCTTCGTCCAGCATGGTGGAGGCGAGATAGGCCAGCCCTTCCTTGCCCTTGGGGTCGGTGCCGCCGGCCCCGTCGAAGACCCACTCCAGCGCCACGACCGGCACCTTGTGGTCTTCGACCAGCCAAGCCTCGATCCCGCCGGGGCTGACCACCCGCTTGATGTCCATGGCCTGGGCGGGGGAGAGAAGCACGGCGGCCGTCAGGAAGAACGCCACGACCGCCAAGCGGATGGGGGGGAGTCCGCGGGCGGATGAAACATCGTGAAACACGCTCATCCTCAACTGTCCTTTCCGGTCGGGGGCAGCAGCAGGCCGGTGACGTGGTTGGTCTGGCTCAGCACGGCGCGGGCGGCGGCGTTGACCTGATCGGCGGTGACGGCGTCGATGCGCACCGGCCAGCTTTCCACGTCGTCGATGCTCTGGCCGGTGGCGAGCGCCGCACCCAGCGTCTGGGCCGGCCCGGTCAGGCTGTCGCGGGCATAGGCCGCCGAGGCCAGCATGCGCTTGCGGGCGGTGGCGACCTCCTCCTCCGTCACGCCGGATTTCAGCAGCTTGTCGACCTCGGACCACAGAGCCGATTCGAGCCTGTCCATCGGCACGCCGGCGGCCGGGCTGGCGCCGACGCTGAGCGTCGCCATGTCCCAGGCGGTCGGCCCATAGCCGAGCCATGCCGAGGTCGCCACCTTCTGATCCACCACCAGACTGCGGTAGAGGCGCGACGTGGTGCCGCCGCTCATGATCTCGGCCAGCACCTGCAACGCGTAAGCCTGTTGGTTCTGGTCGAGACGGTAGGAGGGGGCGGTCCAGATGCGGCGGACCGAGGGCTGCCGCACCTCGTCGTCACGCAGCACCACCTGACGGGAGGAGGTCAGCGGCGGCTCGGTGACCCGCTTGCGCTCCGGCACCGGCCGGGCGGCGATGGCACCGTAATAGCGCTCGGCCAGCGGCTTCAGTTCCGCCGCGGTCACGTCGCCGGACACCACCAGGATGGCGTTGTTGGGCGTGTACCAGGTCTTGTAGAAGCGCTCGGCCATCTCCCGGGTCAGCGCCGACATCTCCTGCGGCCAGCCGATCACCGGGGTGCCGTAGGGGTGGTGGACGAACAGGGTGGCGTTGATCTGCTCGCCGATGCGGTCGGCCGGCTCGTTCTCGATGCGCTGGCGCCGCTCCTCGATGATGACGTCGCGTTCGGGATAGACCACCGCATCGGTCAGCTTCAGGTTGGCCATGCGGTCGGACTCCATCCGCATCACCATCTCCAGCCGGTCGCGGGCGACGTTCTGATAATAGGCGGTGTAGTCGTAGCTGGTGAAGGCGTTGTCCCGTCCGCCATTCTTGGCGATGATCCGGCTGAACTCGCCGGGCTGGATCGCATCGGTCCCCTTGAACATCAGGTGTTCCAGGAAATGGGCGATGCCGGACTGGCCGCGCTCCTCGTCGGCGGCGCCCACCTTGTACCAGACCATGTGGGTCACGACCGGCACGCGGTGGTTCGGGATGACCACCACCTGCATGCCGTTGGACAGGGTGAAGCTCTCGGGGAAGAACACCCCCTTTTCCGCCGCGTGGGCCGGGAGGGTACCGAGTGGAATCGGTGCCAGGGGGGCCGCGACGGTCATCGTCAAGGCGAGAAGTCCTGCCGCGGCGAGGCGGCGGGCTGGAATGAAGGCGGGCATGAGGGCTCCCGGATCAGGAGGACCGAATCGAAAGGGCGCCCTTCGCTGGGAAGGACGCCCCCGGAAACTGGTGTGATGTCACGTCTTGGACAAGACCGAAGGAACGGGCCGGCCTTAGAACAGGCCTTCCAGCGGTGCCTTGCGCTTGCGCTCGATCGTCGGGGTGGCGGCACCGTCCAGCGCCTTGCCCTGGGCCTGGGCCTCGCGCAGGCGCTGCTGTTCCTTGGCCGGGTCGACGATGGAGACGGGCGGCTGCTGGGTCTGCCAGAACAGGAGCGAATCGATCCAGCTCTTGTCGGCGACGATCAACTGGGTGGTTTCCTGATCGACCTTGGCGCGGATGTTCGGGTCGATGCCGTCGCGGGCCGACGCCTGGGCGATCAGAGACTTCTCGCCGGCCGTTGAGCCGGCCGCAGCCTTGGCCCCGCGCGAGGAGCCGCCGAACACGGCGCCGGCGGCCATCTGGGTCGGGGTGCTGTCCTGCGGACGGGCGGCACCCGGACGCGGCTTCGGCAGGTCCTGCATGCTGGGCGGCAGGGTCAGCGGAGCGCGGGAAACGACGGAGAACTCGTCGGGGCTCTGGCGGTCGAGACCGATGGACCGGCGCACATCCGAGCAGCCGGCGAGCGTCAACGCCGCAAGCGCCAGCCCGATGAGCGGCAGCCGCGCCAAAGGAAGCCGGGTCCGGGGGAAGGAGAGGGCGGAGGAGATGCTGGTCACGTTCGGAGGATCCCGTCGTCTGTCACGTCGTGGCGACCCGGCCCGAAGGTCGATGCCGCTTGGGTCAGCGCTCGCCGGCGGTTATAGCGCCACCGGCGACGGAACTCTTACGACTTTTCGCGGCCCGCGAACAGTCCGTCGATCAACAGCAGCACGACGCCGACGCTGATTCCGCTGTCGGCCACGTTGAAGGCCCAGAAATGCCAGCCGCCGACATGGAAATCGAGGAAATCGACCACCGCCCCGTGCAGCATCCGGTCGGCCACGTTGCCGACCGCCCCGCCGATGATGAAGCCCAGCGCCAGGGCGATCAGACGGCGTTCCGCCTGCCGCAGCCAGAAGATCAGGCAGACGGCGATCACCGCCGCGATGGCGCTCAGGATGTAGGGCATCAGCGCCCCGCCGCTGGCGAAGGTGCCGAAGCTGACGCCGTAGTTCCACACCAGCACGAGGTTGAAGAAGGAGGTCACCTCGATGACATGCGGCACCGGCTGCATGACCTGTTCGAGGATCCACCACTTGCTGCCCTGGTCGAGGACCACCACCAGGACGGCGACGATCAGCCCGAACAGCCAGTAGGAGCGGGATTGGTTGGCGACGAAGGCGTTCATAAGCCCACACATCCTTCCTCTCCCCCCCGGGGAGAGGGCCGGGGTGAGGGGGATGCGCGGCGAAGGGAAGCCGGCAAACCGGCCCCCCTTACCCTAACCCTCTCCCCGGGGGGGAGAGGGGATAGGACCGCGTTTGTGGAGACTTTCCTCATGCCACCGCATCGGAGCAGCGGACGCAGAGCGTCGGATGGTCGTGGACGGTGCCGACCTCTTCCAGGACCTTCCAGCAGCGCTCGCATTTCCCGCCTTCGGCCAGAGCCGGCGCGACGGCGATGCCGGGAACGTCGGGCAGGGTGAAGGCCCCCTCCGGCGCCGCGGCGTCCGTCACCTCGATGGCCGAGGTGATGCAGACGTCCTGGAAATCGACATCGGCCAGCAGGGCCTTGGTCTCGGCATCGACGAAGACGGTCGGATCGGCCTGCAACGACGACCCGATGGTCTTGTTTGCGCGCTCCAGCTCCAGGGCACCGGTGACGACGCGGCGGACGGTGCGCACCGCCTCCCACTTGGCGGCCAGCGCGTCGTTCCGCCACTCCGCCGGCACCTCCGGGAAGCCGCGCAGATGCACGCTCTCCTCGGTCCAGCCGAGACCCTCGGGCCGCGCGAGCCACGCCTCCTCCGCGGTGAAGCAGAGGATGGGGGCGAGCCAGGCGGTCAGGTTGGAGAACAGATGCTCCATCACCGTCCGCACCGACCGGCGGCGCACCGAGTCGACCGGATCGCAATAGAGGCTGTCCTTGCGGACGTCGAAGTAGAAGGCCGACAGCTCCACCGCACAGAAATTGTGCAGGGCCACGAACAGGGCATGGAAGTCGTAGGCTTCGACCTTTTCGCGGACCAGCGTGTCCAGCTCCGACAGGCGGTGCAGGACCCAGCGCTCCAGCTCCGGCATCTCGGCGGCGTCGATCCGCTCGGCCGGGGTGTAGTCGGCGAGCGCGCCCAGCAGGTAGCGCAGCGTGTTGCGCAGGCGGCGGTAGAGGTCGGCCTGGGTCTTGATGATCTCCTTGCCGATGCGGAGATCCTCCGAATAGTCGGAGTTGATGATCCACAGGCGCAGGATGTCGGCGCCATACTGGTCGCAGACCTCCTGCGGGGCCACCACGTTGCCCAGCGACTTGGACATCTTGCGGCCCTGCTCGTCGAGCACGAAGCCGTGGGTCAGCACCGCGTTGTAGGGCGCCCGGCCGCGCGTGCCGCAGCTCTCCAGCAGCGAGGAATGGAACCAGCCGCGATGCTGGTCCGAACCCTCTAGATAGAGATCCGCCGGCCAGGCCAGCTCCTCCAGCCGCTGCTCCAGCACGAAGGCGTGCGAGGAGCCCGACTCGAACCAGACGTCGACGATGTCCTTGACCTGCTCGAAATCCTCGGCGGAATAGCCGTTGCCGAGGAAGTCCTGCGGGTCGCGGGCGAACCAGGCGTCGGCGCCCTCCTGCTGGAAGATGTCGGCGATGCGGGCGAACACCGCCTCGTCGCGCAGGATCTCGCCGGTCGACTTGCGGACGAACAGCGCGATCGGCACGCCCCAGGCGCGCTGGCGGCTGATGCACCAGTCCGGACGGCTCTCGATCATCGAGCGGATGCGGTTCTCGCCCTGCGCCGGGACCCAGCGGGTGTCGGAGATCGCCTGCAAGGCCACCTTGCGCAGGTCGTTCGTCTCCATCGAGATGAACCACTGCGGCGTGGTGCGGAAGATCAGCGGCGCCTTGGAGCGCCAGCTGTGCGGATAGCTGTGCTTGATGCGGTTGCTGGCCAGCAGCGACCCGCACTCCTCGAACGCCTCCAGCACCGCCTTGTTGGCGGGGCCGGTCTTGCCCTGGTCGGTGTAGACGGCCAGCCCGGCGAACAGCGGCACATGGGCGTAGTAGCGCCCGTCCTCGCCCACCGTCTGCGGCACCTCGATGCCGTTGGCCTGACCCAGGCGGAAGTCGTCCTCGCCATGGCCGGGGGCGATGTGGACGAAGCCCGAACCGGCGTCGGTCGTCACGAAGTCGCCGGCCAGCAGCGGCACCTTGAAGTCGTAGCCCTTGCCGTTCAGCGGGTGGCGGCAGTAGGTGCCGGCGAGACGCGAGCCGGGGAAGCGGTGCAGCTGCTTCCACTCAGTGATGCCGGTTTCCTTCAGCACGCTTTCGGCCAGCGCGGTGGCGAGCACGAGGCGCTCGCCGACCACCGCCTTGGACCCCTCGGCGACCGCCGTGACCTTGAAGGTCGCGTATTCGATCTCGTCACCATAGGCGATGGCGCGGTTGCCCGGCAGGGTCCAGGGGGTGGTCGTCCAGATGACGATGCTGGCCTCGTCCACCTCCGGCGCCGACGACCCCCAGACGGGGAAGCGGGCGAAGACGGTGGTGGAGGTGTGGTCGTGGTATTCGACCTCGGCATCGGCCAGGGCGGTCTTTTCGACCACCGACCACATCACCGGCTTGAAGCCCTTGTAGAGGCCGCCGTTGACCGCGAACTTGTGGATTTCGCGGACGATCTGCGCCTCGGCCGGGAAGGTCATGGTGGCGTAGGGCTGCTTCCAGTCGCCCTCCACGCCCAGACGGCGGAACTCGGCGGCCTGGATGCCGACCCACTCCTCGGCGAACTGGCGGCATTCGGCGCGGAACTGGATGAGCGGCACGTCATCCTTGTTCTTGCCGGCCTTGCGGTACTTCTCCTCGATCTTCCATTCGATGGGCAGGCCGTGGCAGTCCCAGCCGGGCACATAGTCGGCGTCGAAGCCCTGCATCTGGCGGAAGCGGACGATGACGTCCTTCAGGATCTTGTTGACGGCATGGCCGATGTGGATGTTGCCGTTGGCGTAGGGCGGGCCGTCATGCAGGACGAACTTCTTGCGGCCCTTGGCGCCGGCGCGCAGCTTGCCGAACAGGTCCATCTCGGCCCAGCGCTTCAGCAGCTCGGGCTCCTTGGTCGGCAGGCCGCCGCGCATGGGGAAGTCGGTGCGGGGCAGGAAGACGGTCGATTTGTAATCGCGGGTCATATCGGATCCCTGGGGGAAAGCATCACCGTCGGGCGGCGACGTGGCCACCCGGAACACAGCAGGTCTCTATCCCGGCCCTCCTCAGAGAGCCGGGCCGGTAATTCGCGCGCGATGCGCAGGGGGGCGCATCATCATCGGGATCCGCAAGGAGAGGTCCATGGCGCCGGATATTAGCGGCGCGGGCCGCGCGGTCAAGGACCGCTCACATGCGCCGTGTGCAACCGCGAACCGGCCCCGACGGGGGGATGTCCCCGGCAGCCGGCTCGGGAAAATACCGCTGGCAACCCGGCAGGGGCAAAATTACGGTGTGTCCGCCGAGCTTGTCCGGTGTGCGGGCCGCTCGCGGCAGCCAGTGCATGCGGGAGCGTGTTCGCCATGATCGACCAACGGACCAGCGGCTTCCTGGCTGAGTTCCTTGCCACCCCCAACGGGGATCCGGCGGTGCTGGACCGCTTCCTTCTGCAAGGGCCGGATGGCGGCCGGCGCGGATCGAAGCCGAACCTGAAGGTGGCCTTCTTCGATTTCTGGCCGGAGTTCGACCCATCGGCGAACTTCTTCGTGGAAATCCTCTCCGCCCGTTTCCAGGTGTCCGTCGTCGAGAACGACAGCGACCTGGCCATCATATCGGTGTTCGGCACCAGTCCCCGGGAGATACGGACGGCCCGGTCGATGTTCTTCACCGGCGAGAATGTGCGGCCGCCGCTCGACTCTGTCGACATGTCGGTGTCGTTCGACCGCATCGACGACCCCCGGCATTTCCGCCTGCCGCTCTACGTCATGCATGCCTACGACCATCTGCGCGAAGGGGCGGCGCCGTATTTCTGCCAGTCCGTCCTGCCGCCCGTGCCGCCGTCGCGGGAGGACGCCGCGAAGCGGAAATTCTGCGCTTTCCTCTACAAGAATCCCAACTGCGCCCGCCGCAACGACTTTTTCCAGATGCTCGGAGCCCGGCGTCCTGTGGAGTCGGTGGGCTGGCTGCTGAACAACACCGGCAGCGTGGTGAAGATGGGCTGGCTGCCGAAGATCCGGGTGTTTTCCCGCTACCGCTTCGCCTTCGCCTTCGAAAATGCGAGCCATCCCGGCTATCTCACCGAAAAGATTCTGGACGCTTTCCAGGCCGGTGCGGTGCCGCTCTACTGGGGCGATCCCGGCGTCCTGAAGGATGTCGCGGCCGGCAGCTTCATCGACGTGTCACGATACGCCTCCGACGAGGAGGCCATCGACGCCATTCTGGCCATCGACGACGATTACGCCGCCTACCGCCGGTATCGCAGCACACCGCCCTTTCTCGGCACGGAGGATTTCCACTTCGATGCCTATCGTCTGGCCGAATGGATCGAAAGCCGTCTCTGAACGGAGGAGTGGGCGATGAGACGGGTGCTGCTGAACTATGCCGACGGGGCTTTCACGACGGCGCAGAAGTACAATGGCAGGACCGGCCTGGAGACCGGCGGCTTCGACGGCGTCGCGATGATGGGGCGCGGCCACATCGATGCGGCGTTCGCAGCGCGGAACCGGCATATCCTGGATCAGCCACGCGGTGCCGGCTATTGGCTGTGGAAACCCTACTTCATCGACCGGCTGCTGCGCGAGCATCTGAAGGATGGCGACATCCTGTTCTACAGCGACAGCGGCGCCCATTTCGTTCACAGCGTCGAGCCGCTGATCGACATCTGCCGGCAGCGGCGCGATCTGCCGGTCCTGCTGTTCACGCTGGAGGACCATCACCGCAACGGCGTCTGGACCAAGCGCGACTGTTTCCACTTCATGGGGCTGGACCGGCCCGAGATCGTCGCGGCGCCGCAGATCATGGGCAGTTTCGTCCTGTGCGAACGCGGACCCGAAAGCATGGATTTCATCGCGCAATGGCTGCGGCTCGCCCAGGATGCCCGGCTGCTCACCGACGCGCCGAACGAGTGCGGCCTGCCGAATTATCCGGAGTTCCGCGACCACCGCCACGACCAGAGCATCCTCAGCCTGCTCGGCCGCCGTCATGGCGTGACCACCGTTCCCGACATCTCGCAATGGGGCGACGCGCGCCGTCCGCCCGGGATTTCCCGCATCATGGAGCACACGCGCTGGCGCGACTAGGGCCGGCTGTGGCAGACAGAAGGACTGTCCATTTCCATCACAACCGCCAGCATCGATCGGCAGCAGCGCATGACCAGTTTCGCACGCGCCGTGGCGGCGGAAAACGCCGGCAGGCTGGAGGAGGCCAGGACCCGCTATCTCGACATCCTGCGCGCCGAGCCGCAGAACCCGGCGGCCCTGCACCGGCTGGGGGTGGTGGAGTTGCGGTTCGGCAACCCGCGTGACGCGGTGGTCCTGTTCCAGAAGTCGCTGGCCATCGCCAAGGATCTGGAAGTCTATCTCGATTTCGGGGCGGCAATGGCCGGCATGGCCCGCTGGGATGCGGCGGCGACGGTCTATACGGCCGCTCTGCGGGTCGCTCCCGCATCGGCCGACGCCCATTACGGCCTGGCGCTGGCCCTGCACCGGCAGGGGCGCCCGCAGGATGCCGAGCCCCATTACCGCAAGGTGCTGGCGAGCGTTTCCCATCTGGCAGAGGTCCACAACAACCTCGGCGTTGCCTTGCAGGAACTCGGCCGGTTCGCGGAAGCCGCCGCCGCTCATCGCGAGGCGGCGCGGATCGAGCCGGCGGACGCGGCGTCCTGGTCCAAGCTGGGCGTGGCGCTCCATGCCATGGCGCAGCATGCCGAGGCGGAGTCCGCCTTCCGCAAGGCGGCCGGCTTCGCTCCGCAGGATGCCGACTGCTGGCACGGCCTGACCTGTGTGCTCGATGCCTCCGGCCGCCCGGTGGAGGCGCTCGCCAGCGGGCGCCTCGCGGTGGCGCTCGATCCGGGGAGTGCCCGCAACTGGCTGGCGCTGGGCAATGCCGCCCAGGCGGCGCGGCGACCGGAGGAGGCGTTGCGCGCCGCGTCGGTCGCGGTTCGGCTGGAGCCATCCGATCCGGCGGCGCGCAACAATCTCGCCAACGCCTTGCAGGAGCTTGGACGCCCGCGCGATGCCGTGGCGCAATACCGCGCGGCACTGGAGCTGCAGCCCGATTTCCCGCTGGTCGAGATCAATCTGGCCCAGGCTCTGTCGGGGCTGCGCGACGCGGACGGCGCGCTGGCGGTCCTGCGGGCTCTGCTGGCCCGGCAGCCGATGAACGGCGAGGCATGGCGGCGGCTGGGCAGCGTGCTGGCGGAGGCCGTCCGCCCCGATGCCGCGGTCGCCGTCCTGCGCAAGGCGGCGGCCCTGGCTCCCGGCGGGCCCGACGCCCACACCGATCTGGCGATGGCTGCCGCGATGGCGGGCTGGAGCACGCAGTCGGCGGAGGCCTGCCGGCGGGTCCTCCGGCTCGTTCCCGGCCATGCCGCCGCCCTCGGCCAGCTCGTCCACCAGCAGAGGCTTCTGTGCGACTGGCGCGATCTGGATGGGCTGGAGGCGCTGCTTCTCCGGCAGGTGCGCGCGGGAGCGGAGGGGGTGTCGCCCTTCGACGTGCTGTCCTGCGCCTCGACCCTCGCCGACCAGCAAGCGGCCGCGGCCCGCTGGGCGGCGGCAAAGGCCCGCGGCGCCGTCGCCGTCGCCCGGCCGGCTGCGGCTGCACGCGATGGGCGGCTGCGGATCGGCTATCTGTCGTCGGATTTCCGCGAGCATGCCATGGGCCACCTGATGGTCGATGCGCTGGAAATCCATGACCGCTCCCGCTTCGCCGTCACCGCCTATTCGACCGGCATCGACGACGGCAGCGCGCTGCGCCGGCGGTTTCATGGCGGGATCGAGCGCTTCGTCGACCTGCGCCGCCACACCGACGCCGATGCGGCGCGCGCCATCGCGGCGGACGGGATCGACATCCTGGTCGACCTGACCGGCTTCACCGCCTTCTCGCGCACCTCGATCCTGGCCGCCCGTCCCGCCCCGGTGCAGGTCAACTGGCTGGGCTATCCCGGAACTCTGGGCGCGCCCTATGTCGACTACATCGTCGCCGATCCCACGGTGATCGAGCCGGGCGAGGACGGTTTCTTCACCGAGCGGGTGGTGCGGCTGCCGGATTGCTACCAGCCCAACGACCGCCGGCGCGCCATCGCCGAGGCCACGCCGACGCGCCGGGAGTGCGGGCTGCCCGAGGACGGTTTCGTCTTCTGCTGCTTCAACAGCGCCTACAAGCTGACGCCAGCCCTGTTCGACGGCTGGGCGCGCATCCTGGCGGCGGTGCCGGGCAGCGTGCTTTGGCTCTATGCCGGGAATGCCCAGGTGGCGGTCAACCTGCGCCGAGAGGGCGTGGCCCGCGGTCTAGAGCCCCATCGGCTGGTCTTCGCCCAACCCCTGCCGCACGCGGAGCATCTGGCGCGGCACCGGCTGGCCGACCTGTTCCTCGACACGCTTCCCTACAATGCCCACACGACGGCCAGCGATGCGCTGTGGGCGGGCCTGCCGGTCCTGACGCACCGCGGGACGACCTTCGCCGGGCGCGTGGCGGCCAGCCTGCTGCGGGCGGCCGGATTGCCCGAGCTGATCGTCGACGGGCAGGAGGCTTACGAGGCGGAGGCGGTGGCGCTCGCCCGGTCGCCCGGCCGGCTCCACGATCTGAGGCAGCGGCTTGCACGCGGCCGGCCGGTCTGTCCGCTGTTCGACACGCCGCGCTTCACCCGGCATCTCGAGACCGCCTACCGGGCGATGTGGGACATTCACCGGGCCGGCGGCGCGGCGCGTCCGATCATCATCACGGCCGGGGACACCGGCAGCCCGGCATCCGCCATGCAGGGAGAGGGGGAGAGCACATGACGACCAGCGAAGGCACCGGGGCACGGCTCCATATCGTCGTCCCCTACCGGGATCGCGAGGAACATCTCCGGCAGTTCGTTCTCTGGGTGAGCGCCTATTTCGACCGTCTGGCGCAGCCGATCGATTATCGCGTCACCTTCGTGGAGCAGGAGGCCGGGCTTTCCTTCAACCGTGGGGCGCTGAAGAATGCCGGCTTCCTGCTGGGCGAAGGCCGGAGCGACTATGTCTGCCTGCACGACATCGATTATCTGCCGACCGATGCCGATTATTCCTGGGCCGATTGCCCGACGCAGATCATCTGGTACGGGGCCGAGCAGCGGCCGGTTGCGCCGGGGGTCTCCGACCGTACGGTGACGACCGATCTGGAAAGCTCGTTCGGCATGGTGCTGCTGATGCCGAACGCGGTGATGCGGCAGGTCGACGGCTATTCCAATGGCTTTTGGGGCTGGGGATACGAGGATTTCGACCTCTCGCTGCGCATCCGGGCGCGCCGCATCCCCACCGGCCGGCGCAAGGGGCGGTTCCATCCGCTCGACCATGTCAACGAGGGCTTCACGCTGGACGCGACGCCGTCCCCCATTTCCCTGGTGAATCGCCGCCATTTCCAGAAGCTCTGGTCTGCAGGAAAGATCCCGGCCGGCGACGGTTTGTCCTCGCTGTCCTTCGAGGTGCTGGACCGCAGGCCCTGCGAGGGGTGCGTCGAGGGCGCGCAAGACCGCTGGGAGATCGTCCGGGTGCGATTCGCCCATGTGCCGACGCCGGAACAGGTGGCGGCGGACGGCGCCCGCGCCTGACTGCTGCGGAGGAGGCGCGCGATCGATGCCTGGTTTCCGTGATCGGGAAGCTGTGATAGGGACATCCCGCCAGCATCGAGCCCGCCAGCATCGTGCCCGATGGCGAGGCGATGACGGGAGCGTTGGGGAACTCCGGAAATGAGAGCATCATGAGCAGCGGACAAGATATTTCGGCTCAGTCCTGGAAGGTCGCCGTCACCTACCGCAATGATGAGATGACCGACGGCGTCGGCGCTCAATTGCAGAGACTGTACGGTGTCTATGCCCTCTCGCGGCTCCTGAAGGTTCCGTATATCCACTCCCCCCTTGCCAAGGTCGATTACCAGGGGCTGAAGTCTCTCGAGGAGAACAGCGGGAGCCAGGCGTTCGTCGATGCGTTCAATCGCCGCTTCACGATCGAATCCGACGTCCCCATTCCCCAGAATTACTATGTCGTGAACGTCCATGGGATCACGGCCGAGGCGATGGACGCCATCACGGCACAGGCGCAGTCGCTCGACCGGCCGGTGATCGTCAGGATCACATTGCCTTACGGCATCACGGATGCGCATCCCGACTGCTATGAATGCTGCCGGGAGGTTTCGCCGTTCTCCCAGCTTCCGCCCAACAGGGAGAAGCTTCGCGTGGCGGTCCATGTCCGTCGCGGTGAAATGATGGTGGTCGCCGCCAACCGCATCCTGTCGAACGACTACTATATCCAGACGTCGCTGCGGGTTTCCCGGCTTCTCGATGAACTGGGGCTACCCCACAGCTTCGAGATCCACACCGAGATTCCATCCAAGGAAGTCGAACTCAAACCCGGCGAGAACGGAATCGAGACATCCATCAAGGTGCCGCAACGGATCAGCCCCGCGGATTCGCGGATCGAAGAGTTCGCCGTGATTCCGAATGCGACGGTGCTGGCCAACGCCGAGGCGATGGATTGCCTGTCGCTGCTGTCCACCGCGGACGTGCTGATCACCAGCCGTTCGTCCTTCAGCTATCTCGGCGGCCTTCTGGGCAGGAAGAATTCCGCGATCCTTTACAGCCCGTTCTGGCATCCGGCTTTGCCGGGGTGGATTTCGACCGCCGCAGACGGCTCTTTCGACGAGACGGCCTTCAAGGCGCGCATCCAGGCTCTGCTGGCCTGACCGCGGGACACGGGGGGGGCGGTGTCCGCCCCCCCCGTTCTGCATCACATGCTCGACTTGCCGCCATGGGCGGACGACCAGCCGACCGGATCGTTCAGGAACTTCTCGACCTCCGACAGGGTGTTCTCGTCGAAGTAACGGTTGTCGCGGGCGACCTTCAGCACGTCCCACCAGGTGCACAGCGCGTGCAGGCGCACCCCGATGGCGTCCATGTTGACCTTCGACTGCGGGAAGATGCCGTAGTGGAAGATCACGAAGGTGTCGGTCACCTGGGCGCCGCCGTTGCGCAGCGCGGTGACGAAGTTCTCCTTGCTCTTGCCGTCGGTCGCCAGATCCTCGACCAGCAGGACGCGCTGCCCCTCGGTCAGCAGGCCTTCGATCTGGGCGTTGCGGCCGAAGCCCTTCGGCTTCTTGCGCACATACTGCATCGGCAGTTCCAGCCGGTCGGCGATCCAGGCGGCGAAGGGGATGCCGGCGGTCTCGCCGCCCGCCACCGCGTCGATGGCCTCATAGCCGATCTCGCGCTCGATGGTGGCGACGGCGAAATCCATCAGCGCCTTGCGGGCGCGCGGGAAGGAGACGATGCGGCGGCAGTCGGTGTAGACCGGGCTGGCCCAACCCGAAGTGAAGATGAAGGGCGTCTCGGCGTTGAAGTGCAGCGCCTTGATCTCCAGCAGGATCTTGGCCGCGGTGGCGGCGATGGTGGCCTGATCGGGCAGGGTCGACATGGAAAAAGGGCTCCGGAAAACGGGATGGCATCGCGCGGATGCCCATTGTTTAGCGGGCGAGGGCGTGATTCGCAATTCCCGACCATCCCCTCGTCCCTCATCGGCCCCACTCGGCCTCTCGATGCGCGGGCGACCGCAGTCAGACGGTCTGCACGGTGCGTGTGTAGGTGTCGACGTCGGTCCGCAACTGCTGCATTTCCCGGCGCAGTTTGGCCGCGGCACCGGCCAGCTCGCCGGCGGTGCGGTCGGTCCGCACGATGACGTCGTGGACGTCGCCCAGCATGCCGGACATCGCCGTCACCGCGCCCGATCCGTCCCTCATCGCCCGCAGGATGCCCTCCGCCGCGTCCGATTGACGCGACACCGCATCGGCGATGGCCGCCCCGCTGTCACGGACCGCCTCCACTGTCTGGGAAACCCCGTCCATGGCATGGACCGCTTCGTCCACGATGGTCTGGATGCTGGCGATCTGGCTTTGGATGTCATCGGTTGCACGCGCGGTCTGGCCCGCGAGGCTTTTCACCTCGCTGGCGACCACGGCGAAGCCCTTGCCGGCCTCGCCGGCGCGTGCCGCCTCGATGGTGGCGTTCAGCGCCAGCAGGTTGGTCTGGCTGGCGATCGAATTGATCAGGCCGACGACTTCTCCGATCCGCCGCGACGCCTCGGCCAGGTCGCGGATACGCCCTGCGGCTTCATCGGTCTGCTTGACGGCGTCGGCGGTCATCCGCGTGGCCTGCCCGCTGTGGCGGCCCACCTCGTCGATGAGGACCCCCAACCCATCGGCGCCGGCTGCGGCGTTGCTCACGATGCGGGTCGCGGTCTCCGCATGTTCGCGCACGTGGCCCACCTCGTCCGCTGCGCGCCCCGCGTCCTCGGACATCGTGCCGGCGGTGGATTGAAGCTGTTCGCTGGTGGTGCCCAGCCCGCTCAGGATGATCTCGGTCTGATGGGTGAAGCGGTCCGTGGCGTCGTTCAGGGCGGCGAATTTGCGCTGCTCCTCGTCCCGCCGCCTCTCGTCCACCGCCTGGCGTCGGTCGAGATCGGTTGCCTGGCTTTGCATCAGCATCACCGCCGCCGTTACCCGGCCGATGGCATCGTCGACCGGATAGGTCAACGCGATATCGCGTCGTCCACGCCCGATCTCGGCGATGCCGTCCGCCGCACGGTCGAGCGGCCGGGTGACCGAGCGGCCGATTGCCAGCGCCATCAGCGCCGATCCGCCGATGGCCAGAGTGGTCACCACGCCGATCAGCGTATAGGCATAGGTCGTGACGTTGGCCGACTGGCCGTTGCTCGCCTGGTTCTCAGCCCGGATCAGCGTGGACAAGGCGTCGTTGCGCTCCTCCAATCGATGGAAGCGCTCCAGAAAGCCGGGAAGCCCGACCCTCGCCTTTTCGCTGTCTCGCAGGGCGACATCGATCAGCCCCTCTGCCGCCCGGATATAGTCCTCCATCTCGGGCAGCAGGTCGTCCAACCCCTTGCCGATGGCGGGACTCAGGACAAGGAGCCGGTTGGCGCTCAACGCCTCGCGAAAGGTATCGGCGTGTTCCTTGAGATCCTTTCGAACCTCGTCCCGCTCCGCTTCCGCTCCATCCGGTCCGGTCAGGAGTGCGGCGAGCACGTCCGCACGCAAGGCATCGTGCATCATGTCGCCCGCCTGATGATTCGACAGGGCTTCGCCCGTGATCAGAACCTGACGGTTCGCATCCTCGACCACGGAGAGCGCCGAAACGGCGACGCCCCCCACGACCAGCAAGGCCAAAGCGAATGACAGAGGCAGCAGAGACAGTTTCCGGGACAACGTCAGGACGGACATCTGCACAACCCTTCATTGGTGCGCAAAACGGGTTTGGCGCATCATCCGTGTAGAGTAAGCAATTTCCCGCACTGAATCCTATAGGGGTTTTTCGGGATGTTGCGCGGGCGTTCCCCGCCCGCGCGCCTTGTCACACCTTGCCCCGTACACTGCCCAGGAAGCGGTCCACCTGGGTGTGCAGCAGCTCCGCCTGCTTCGACAGCTCCCCGGAGGAGGAGAGCAGGCGCGACGCGCCGCTGCCGGTTTCCGACGCCGCCTGGAGCACGCCGCCAATCGAGGAGGAAACCTCGTTGGTGCCGGCCGCGGCCTGCTGGACGTTGCGGGCGATCTCCATGGTGGCGGCATTCTGTCCGTCGACCGCCTGTGCGATGGTCCCGACGATGACGTTCACCTCGCCGATGGTGGCGGCGATGCTCTGGATCGCCTGCACCGCGTCGGCGGTGGCGGTCTGGATCTCGGCGATCTGCTGCGAGATGTCGCCCGTCGCCTTGGCGGTCTGGTTGGCGAGGCTCTTCACCTCGCTGGCGACGACGGCGAAGCCCTTGCCCGCCTCGCCGGCCCGCGCCGCCTCGATGGTGGCGTTGAGCGCCAGCAGGTTCGTCTGCCCGGCGATGGAGTTGATGAGGTTCACCACGTCGCCGATCTGGTTGGCCTTGGACGACAGGCCATCGACGATGCGGTTGGTGCCGTCGGCTTGGTCGGCGGCCTGCTTGGCCTTGCGGCTGCTTTCGCCGATCTGCCGGCCGATCTCGGAGATGGAGGCGGCCAGTTCCTCCGCGGCGGCGGCCACGGTCTGGACGTTGACCGATGCCTGCTCCGACGCGGCGGCGACGGTGGTCGCCTGGGTCTCGGTATGGTCGGCGGTGGTCGCCAGCGACTTCGCCAGCGCCCGCACCTCGGTCGAGGAGGAGGCGACGCTGTCGACCACGCCCTTCACCTCATTCTCGAACCGGTCGGCCAGCGCCGCCATCTCGGTCCGCTTGCGCTCCTCGGCGGCATGTTCGGCCTCGGCCTGGCGGCGGCGGAAGGCATCGGCCTCCACCGCGTTGGCCTTGAACACCTCGACCGCACCGGTGATCTGCCCGATCTCGTCCTTGGAGTCCGATGCCGGGACGGTGACGGTCAGGTCGCCACGCGCCAGCGTCAGCATGGCGTTGGTCAGGCGGCGCAGCGGACGCAGGGCGGCAACCGTCCACAGGCCGAAGGCGGCGGCCAGCAGCAGCGCCGCGCCGCACAGCGACAGCATCAGCGTCTGGAACCCCTTGGCGACATTGCGGGCACGCGCGGCGATGGTCTGGTTCTTATGCTCCTGCAGGTCGATGAAGGCGTTGATGCGCTTCAGCCATTCGGTGAGGGCCGGGCGGGCGTCCTGCATCAGCGCCTTCTGCGCAGCGGCCATGTCGTTCGCCTTGCGGGCGGCGATGACCGCCTTGATCGCCGGCAGGCTCTTCGCCTCGATCTCCTTGATGCTGGACAGAAGCTGCCGCTCCTCCGGCTCGATGTCGGCCATGCCGGCGAACATGGCGTCGAGCGGCTTGGCGGAGTCGTCATAGAAGGCAGCCAGCCGGTCGATGTCGGCCAGCACCAGCGACAGGGTCGCCGGGTCGGTCGTCAGCACCACGTCGCGCAGGGCGATGGCCCGGTCGTGGACGCTGCCGCGGAAATTGATGGCGTAGCGCTGCTTGACGCTGTTCACCTCGTTGATCCGCGTGAGATCGGAGTCGATCTTCCGCACCTCGCGGACCCCGATGACGGTCAGGCTGAGCAGAAGCACGAGAACGACGCCGAAACCGAGAAACAAACGCGTACGTATCGTGGCGTGCCTTGGAAGAAACATATCGCCGCATCCCGTCAAAGTTGGCCCGCATGGACAATAATCGGACAGTACCCCAAAAAGCGTTACCTTTTTGGGTTACTCAAGATGTGCTTTTCCATCGGCCCGGCAAGGCGGTCCGCGCAACCCGGCGGAGAAATGCGCGGGTTGCGCAACGAAGGCGCCGCCGCAATATGCGAAGCCCGGAGACCGATCCGGAAAACCGCCTTGGATTAGCCGATGCCGCCCCTGTCCACACCCCGTCGCAGCCTGTCACGTCTGCTGGCGATGGCCTTGCTCCCGGCCCTGCTGTTACCGCCGCTGGCCCCCGCGCTCGCCGCCGATGCGGGTGGAGGAGCCCAGCAGGACCGGCCCGAGCAGGCCGGGCCGGAAGGAGGGAAGCCCGAATCCGGAAAGGCCGACTCCGCGAAGGCGGACGAGCTCCGGGGCTTCGATTCCCAGCGCAGCGTGACCGGTCACAGCCTGCCGCTGCCGGACGGTGCGCTGTCCTACACCGCGACGGCGGAGTTCCTGCCGCTGCGCGACGGTGCGAAGGAGGAGCTGGCGGCGCGCATCTTCACGGTCACCTACACCGCAGACCCGAAAACGCCGGCCGCCGGGCCGCGTCCGGTCACCTTCGTCTTCAACGGCGGTCCGGGAGCGGCATCGGCCTACATGCATCTGGGCGCCGCCGGTCCGAAGGTGGTCGCCTTCGGACCCGACGGGGCGTTGCCGCCGCCGCCAGCCCGGTTCATCGACAATCCCGACAGCTGGCTGGCCTTCACCGACCTGGTCTTCATCGATCCGGTCGGCACCGGATACAGCCGTGCGGTGAAACCCGACGAGACGGAAAAGCGCTTCTGGTCGGTGGACGGCGATGCGCGGTCGATGGCCGAGATCGTCCGGCTCTGGCTGACCCGGAATGGCCGCTGGTCGTCGCCGACCTTCCTGGCGGGGGAAAGCTATGGCGGTTTCCGCATCGCGAAGATGGCGGACGAGTTGATCGATCAGGTCGGGCTCGCGGTGAACGGGCTGATCCTGGTTTCCCCCGTCGTCGATTTCGCCGCCATCGACGAGGACGGCATCCTCGGCCCCGCCTGGAAGCTGCCGTCGATGGCCGCTGCCGCAGCCGCCCTCGGCCGCACCTCCGGTACGCCCGAACAGGCGGCGGAAGCGGCGGAACGCTTCGCCCTCGGCCCCTATCTCACCGGGCTGGCCGGTCTCGACTATGGACGGCTCGATGACGCCCGGGAGGTCTTCGCCGAGGTGGCGCGCATCACCGGCCTTCCGGTGGAGACGGTACGGCGCCAGCGCGGGCGTGTGCCGATGGGCGTCTTCACCCGTGAGCTTCTGCGCGACCGCGGCCGCATCCTCAGCATCTATGACGGCACCTTCACCGCACCGGATCCGGATCCGGGCGCGCCGCGCGTGCCGTTCGATCCCTTCCTGAAGGGCACGGTGCCGACCTACAGCACGGCCTTCGCCGCCTACGCCCACGATGTGCTGGCGGTGCGGACCGAGTCGCCCTACCGGCTGCTCAGCGACCGGGTGAACCGGAACTGGGAATGGCCGCGCATGTCGGTGCCGAGCGCGGTGGATGCGCTGCAGACCGCGCTGACCCTTCAGCCGGCGCTGCGGGTGCTGATCGTCCATGGCCGCACCGACCTGATCACGCCTTACATGGCCTCGCGCTGGGTGGCGTCGAGGCTCGAACTGCCGGAGGGCGAGCGCGACCGGGTTTCGGTGACGGTGCATCCCGGCGGCCACATGATGTACACGCGGGCCCAGGGCCGCGCCGCGCTGGCCGCGGACGCACGCGCGCTGATCGCGGAGAGCCTGCGGGCGCGGTGATCCGCCCGCCTGCCTTGGAAAGCCTGGAATCGAAAAGGGGCGTCCCGGTGGGGACGCCCCTTTTCGTGTGTCCGATCGCCGTTCGCGATTAGAACAGGCGCAGGATCGACTGCTGCGACTGGTTGGCCAGCGAGAGGGCGATGGTGCCGAGCTGCTGACGGGTCTGCAGCATCAGCAGGCTGGCGCCTTCCTCGTTCTGGTCGGCCAGCGTCAGC
>Ga0206116_1000553_pt1 | contig 35491 bp, 25 predicted proteins | sample 3A1Ametagenome_FD_178000 | JGI IMG/M metagenome (GOLD analysis project Ga0206116, IMG submission 178000) | Enriched microbial communities from leaf-cutter ant dump, University of Wisconsin, Madison, United States - 3A1A | ecosystem: Environmental > Terrestrial > Nest > Insects nest > Nest dump...
TGAGATAGAACAGGCGAAACACCAGAAGCGCGGCGATCACATCGGCGTCGGCCATATCGGGCAGGCCCATGACGAAAACCAGCTCGAACACGCCGAGGCCGCCGGGAACGTGCGAGATCAGCGCCGCCGAGAAGGACATCAGGAAGATGCCGAGCACGATGAAATAGCCGGGGTTACCGGCGTCCGGCAGGGCAAAATAGATGATGCCCGCCGCCCCCAGCAGTTCGCATACGCCGACGGCGAGCTGAGACAAGGTCACATGCAGCGACGGGTAGACGATGGCGAAGCGGCCGATGTGCAGCGGTTTGAACCGCATCACGCTGCCCAGGACATAGAGCGCCACCAGGAACAGCAGGAACGCGCCGGTCGCCCGGGACGCCGTCATGGGCAAGAGATCGCCGAAGCGCTTGATGATGTCGGGGTCGAGCACCAGCACGAGGCCGATCAGCGTCACCGTGCCCAGGATGAAGGTGAACGAGCAAAAGGCGATCAGCAGTCCGATCTCGGCCGGCGACAGCCCCTTCGTCGAATAGGCGCGGTAGCGGACGACGCCGCCGGACACCACCGAAGCCCCGATGTTATGGGACAGGGCATAGGTGGTGAAGGAGCAGACGGTGATGAACAGCCAGTTGATTCGCTTGCCGAGATGCAGGAGCGCCACCCGATCGTAGCCGGCCAGCGCTCCGTAGGCGACCAGGGTACTTGCGGCGGCCAGACCCCAGTGCAGCGTCGGAATTGCCGCAAGGCTATCGCCCACTTTTTCCAGGGAAAGCCCACGGAGTTCCCGGAGGAGAAGCCAGACGGACAGCACGATCGTCGCCGTCGCCACCATCGGCCAGAAATAACGCTTCAGCTTCATTCGCTCCGGCCGCTCGCAGTCACCTCGTGTCGATGAAAGGCCCAAAGACCTCGGCGAAGCAGTCAGTTTACGAGCGGTAACGCGACCGGATCAATCCTCAACTTTGCGCAAGGGAAAATCGCCGCGCGGCGCTGGCTTTAAACTTGAGTTTGCGAGAAAGCAAAGAAGCCCGTACCGTCCTGCTGCAGATTGCGAGCTGTTTGCAACTGAGGCCAAGGACGCGTCGTGAGCGGTTGGGAGCGGATAGCGAGGAGCATGATGGCGCTGGCGGCCGTATTGGCCCTGGCGCTACAGCTCGTTCTGCCCCCTGCGGCCGACGCGGCCGCGGTCGACACCGATCGAACCACCATCTGCCATTCGGACCCGGCCGTCGCCCATCATGGAGACGGGCACGAGACGCCGTCGGGCAAAGCCGGCTGCGACTGGTGCACGCTTTGCGGCAAGCTCGGGACGGCCGTCGGCCCTCTCGACCGGGTTACCGGCATACCGCAGCGGGCAGCCCAGCCCATGGCGGTCGTCGCCTCCACCGCCGATCTCGGCCACAGCATACCTCCTCCCCGGCGAGGCCCCGTCGGGGCACGAGCGCCTCCGGATTCGCGTGATCGGATCACAGCCATCACTCGTTTCTGAAGGACAATGACATGACCAAGACCACATTGGCCGCTCTTGGAGCTGCCGCGCTGCTGCTCGCCCCTGCCACAGCCCTCGCCCACATCACCCTGGAGGCGCCGGAAGCGGCGGCCGGTTCCACCTATAAGGCCGTACTGCGCGTACCCCATGGCTGCGCTGGAGCGGCGACGCTGAAGGTGCGCGTGCAGGTTCCCGAGGGCTTCATTGCCGTGAAGCCGATGCCCAAGGCGGGATGGACCCTCGACACCGTCAAGGGCAGCTATGCCAACAGCTACGAGCTGCATGGCAGCAAGGTCGGCGAAGGCGTGAAAGAGCTGTCGTGGACCGGCAATCTGCCCGACGACTACTATGACGAGTTCGTCTTCCGCGGCACGCTGACCAAGACCTTCGCGGCGGGCACCACCGTATACTTCCCCGTCGTGCAAGAGTGCGAGGGCGGCGCGGTCGACCGCTGGATCGAGATACCGGCCGACGGCAAGACCGCGGACGACTACGACGCGCCGGCACCCGGCGTCAGGATCGTCGCCCCCAAGTGATGAAGCGGGCGGCGCGGGAAGCTGCGCCGCCCATTTTCTGGAACGCCTCGATGCTCCGCTTCCTCGCCAGGCTTGCCCTGATCGTCCTCGGCTGCGCGGCCCTCACCGGCTCGTGCCTTGCGCATGCCGCCCTCGTTGACAGCGAGCCAGCCGAAGGCAGCGTCATCGCCGCGTCGCCCGGCATGATCCGGCTGTCCTTCAACGAGCCCGTCACCCCGCTTGCCCTGAAACTGTTCTACCCTGACGGCCGAAGCGCCGAAGTCCGTGGAACGGCGCAAGACAACGACCTGGTGGTGGAACTCCCGGCAACCACTGACCTGGGCACCTATGCGTTCAGCTGGCGCGTGGCCTCAGCCGACGGACATCCGATCGGCGGCACGTCGCTGTTTTCCGTGGGCCACGCAACTCAACGCTCAGCCGCAACGGCACCGTCACCAACCACTCCCCTCCCCATCTGGCTCGCGCGGATCGGCGTCTACCTGGGCTGGATCGGCGGGATCGGCGGCGCGTTCTTCCTGACGGTCATCGCCGGGCGGCGTCCGCCTCTGGCCGATCGCCTTATCGTCGCGCTTCTCGGCCTTGGCGTCATTGCCACCGTCATTTCCCTTGGCCTCCAAGGGCTCGACGAGCTCGGCGGCGATCTTGCCGGCCTCGGCAGCACGGCCGTCTGGGATGCCGGCCTGCGATCCCGCTATGGCGAGACACTTGGTTTCGGAGGCGTTGCGCTCCTGCTTGCCGCCGTCGCTCTTGGCTGCCGCAGGCGCTGGCTGGCCGTGGCGGGCGCCACGGCATCGCTTCTGATGGTGGCCTTCGCCATGACGCTGAGCGGACATGCCGGCACGGCGCCCCCCATCTGGGCGGCGCGCCCCGCCCTCGCCTTGCATGGTGCCGCCGCGACGCTGTGGGGCGGCTCGCTCCTTCCTTTGCTCATCCTCGTTGCAATGCGCCATGAAAGCGCCGCCGATGCCGCGCTGCGACTGTCGGCCACGCTATTGCCGACCATCGCGACCCTCGTGCTTTCGGGCGCGACGCTTGCTGTCCTGCAAGGCGTGACCACGACGAACCTTCTTGAGACCGGTTATGGCCGCCTGCTGGCCTGCAAGCTGGCTCTGGTCCTCGTCATGCTGGCTCTCGGTGCACTGAATCGCTACGTTCTCGTGCCACGGGTTGCGGCTGGCGCGCATGCGCAGGGCCGCCTTCTACGCCGCGTCCTAGCCGTTGATGTCTGCCTACTGGTGACGGTCCTCGCCGTCGTCGCGGGCTGGCGCTTCACGCCGCCGCCACGCAGCGTCGCCGCCGCGGAAGCCGCACTGCGACACCGCCAGATGCTGCATATCCACACGGCCCAGGGCATGGCGATGATCGAGTTCGGCGACCATGGCAGCCTCGATTTCCGCCTGAGCGGCGCCGACGGCCGTCCGATGCCAGCACGTGAGGTGCGCGTCATCCTCGCCAATCCTGCGGCCGGCATCGAACCGCTGCAACGACATGCAACGCGGGTGGAGGACGGGCACTGGAGCGTCGACGGGCTGACGCTCCCCATCGGAGGCGCCTGGACCGTCCGTCTCGACATACTCATCAGCGACTTCGAAAGTCTGCCACTTGAGGGCACGTTGATGGTTCCCTGATCCGATAGGCGGGATGACTGGCTTAGCGTGTCGCCAAACACGGAACCGCGCGTGCCTTCCGGTGGTTTCATCGCCAGTCGGAGGACCAGCGATGGCATCCCATACGTTCTGGAAGGGTTATCTGAAACTGTCGCTCGTCACCTGTCCGGTGACCATGCGCCCGGCCACGAGCGAAGCCGACAAGGTGCGGTTTCATGTGCTCAACGCTAAGACGGGCAACCGGGTGATCAGCCGCTATGTTGATGCGGAAACGGGCAAGCCCATCGACGAGGACGACGAGGTCAAAGGCTATCCGCTCGATGAGGACGGCAAGCACGTCCTCCTTGAAGATGAAGAGATCGAGGCGGTAGCGCTCGACAGCACGCACACCCTCGACATCGACATGTTCGTGCCCTCCGACGCCGTGCCCTGGGTCTACTACGATAAGCCCCATTATCTCCTGCCGAGCGATCCGGTCGGCGAGGAGGCCTTCGCGGTGATCCGGGAAGCCATGGCGTCCACCGAGACGGTCGGCATCTCCCGCCTCGTGCTTTACCGGCGCGAACGGGCCGTGCTGCTGGAGCCACGCGGCAAGGGCATCGTCGTCTGGACATTGCGCTATGGCGACGAGGTCCGGCCCGACAAGGACTATTTCGACAAGATCGACGGCGACAAGGTCGAAGCCGGAGCGATGAAATTGATCAAGGAGCTCATCGACAAGAAAACCGTGCCCTGGGACCCCGACATGGTGTCCGACCCCGTGCAGGAGAAGCTCCTCGACATCATCTCGGCCAAGAAGAAAAGGCGGAAAGCCCCTGCAAAGGCCAAGGCGAAGACCGAGGAAAAGCCCAGCAATGTCGTCAACATCATGGACGCCCTCAGGAAGAGCGTGGCGTCGGAGAAAGCGAGCAAGTCCCGATAGGGCGCTCCAGCCGCCCTACCCTCGCCTCTTCTTTCCTTCGGCGAGCGGCACGGCCGCGGCCCGGAAATCCTGCCACGGATCGGCCCGCATGGCCGCGAGGCGAGCCGGCAGGTTCGACACCGTGAAATAGGCAGGGCCAATGCCGGGGTCGAGTTCCTCCCAACTGATCGGCGTCGAAACCGCCGCGCCCGGTCGAGCACGCGTGGAATAGGGAGCCACCGCCGTGGAACCGCGCTGGTTGCGCAGGTAGTCGACCAGGATTTTGCCCCGGCGCTTGGATTTGGAGATCGTCGCCACGAAGCGGTCCGGGCTGTCGGACGCCATCGCCTCGGCGAGCGACTTGGTGAAGGCCTTGACCTCAGGCCACTCGGCCGACGGCTTTAGCGGCGCAACGACGTGCAAGCCCTTGCCGCCCGAGGTCTTGACGAACGGGTTGAGACCCGCATCGACTAAGCGTTGGCGGACCTCCTGCGCGGCATCGAGCACCGCCTGCCATGGCACGTCCTCTCCCGGATCGAGATCCAGGATGATGATGTCGGGCCGCTCCCAGTCGGCAACCGTCGATCCCCATGGATGGATCTCCAGAGCGGCCGACTGAACGAGCCCCATCATTCCGTCCAGATCGCTGATGCTGACCCACGGGTCTTCATCCGGGTCGGCCGGATCGGGGACGGTCACGATGTTGGCGTTCAGGCCCTTCCAGGCATGCTTCTGGAAAAACCGCTCGCCCTCGATGCCGCCTGGGCAACGAAGAAGGGCCAGCGGTCGACCGACGACATAGGGGGCCATGAGCCGCCATACGTCGGCGTAGAAGTTCGCAAGGCCTTCCTTGGTGATCCCCTCGTCGGGCCAATAGAGCCGGTCGGGATGGGTGAGCTTGACCGTGCGGCGCTGGGGCTTCGCCGCCTTGGCCTCGGCTTTCGGTGCCTCGCGGAAGATGTCGCTCGCCGGCTTGTCCTCGCGCAGCCCCCGGAAAGAGGCGTGTCGGAGATGGCCGTCGGCGGTCCAGGCTCGAAACTCGACCTCCGCCACCAGCTCCGGACGAACGTATCTGACGCCTCGCCGTTCGTCGGCCGTCATGACGTTGTCGAAGGGCTTTTCATCCGTGCGCAGCCGCTCCAGCCGGGTTTGCAAGGACTCGGCAACCTCGGCACTGAAGCCGGTTCCGACCCGACCGACATGCTGGAGCTTGCCCTCCTCGAAGACGCCGAGCGCCAACGAGCCGACCGCCTTGCGCGAGACCGTCGACGGCACATATCCGCCGATGACAAACTCCTGCCGCGCCGAGCACTTCGACTTGACCCAGGTCTTTCCACGCCCCGGACGATAGGGGGCGTCGCGCCGCTTGCTGACGATGCCTTCAAGGCTCAGCCGACAAGCGTGCTGCAACACCATGGCGCCGCTTTCATCGAGATGTGCGCTGAAGCGGACGACGCCCTCTCCGGCGGGAACCAGCTTTTCGAGCATGTCCTTTCGCTCGGCCAGCGGCAGGCTTCTGAGGTCATAGCCATCGAGGTAGAGGAGATCGAAGACGTAGAAGACGAAGCGATCGGTTCGGCCGGCACTGAGATCGGCCTGAAGCGCCGAGAAGTCCGTGGCCCCGGACGCCGTTTCGACAACGAGTTCACCGTCCAGGATGGCCGATCCCATCGGCAGGTCTTGCAAAGCGGAGAGAACCCCTTTGCCGAACTTCTTGGTCCAGTCGAGGCCGCTGCGCGTCAAGAGCTTCACCCGGCCGGCCTCGACATGGGCGAGGAGGCGATAGCCATCGAACTTGATTTCATGCAGCCATTTCTCGCCAGTTGGTGCCGAAGACACCAATGTCGCAAGCATAGGCTCGATGAAGTCCGGCATGGACGCCTTCTTCGCGCCCTTCATTCGGGCCGGATCTGGCGCTTCGCCCTCCGGCGTCGCGTCCGGCCGCTTGGCCTTGGCGGCGGATTTCCCGGTCTTGCGCGCCCCGGCCCGCTTGGTAGCGGCGTTTTCGGTCACCTCCTCAAGGCTCCGCCCGGTTTTCACCGACTCCGGACGCTCCTCCAGAATGTCGGCATCGCTCTCATCGCGCGCGAACTCGTCGTCGCCCTTGATCAGAAGCCAGTTCTCGCGCTTTTCGCCCGGCTTGCCATGCATGCGGACCAGATGCCAGCGTCCCGTCAGCTTTTCACCGGTCAGTTCGAACTCGAGGTGGCCCTTGGCGTAACCCTTGCGAGCGTCGCCGATCGGCGACCAGGTGCCCCGGTCCCAAAGTACGACGCTGCCGCCGCCATACTCGCCCTTCGGAATCGTGCCCTCGAAGTCGCCGTAGTCCAGGGGATGATCCTCGACATGGACGGCGAGCCGCTTGTCGCCGGGAACGAGGCTTGGCCCCTTCGTCACCGCCCAGCTTTTCAGGACACCGTCCATTTCCAGTCGGAAATCGTAGTGAAGGCGCGTGGCGTCGTGCTTCTGGACGACGAAAGCCCTGCCCTCGCCCGCCTTGGGCTTGCCTTCGGGCTCGGGCGTCGACTTGAAATTGCGCTTCTGGCGGTAGGTTTCGAGGGCCATGGTCAGCCTGCCTTCCTGCGTGAGCCGGACCGCGCCCCCGAGCCCCCCTTGCCCTTGGACTTGCCGACCCCGGCGCTCTCGCGGAGCGCGGCCATCAGGTCGATGACCTTCTCTTCCTTGGGCGCCTTGCGCGGCTTGATCTTCTTGCCCTCGATCTTCGCCTTCACCAGCTCGGCCAGCGCCGCCTCATAGCGATCGTCGAACCTGGTGATGTCGAACTCGCCCATCTTGGTGTCGATGATGTGCTCGGCAAGGTCGAGCATCTCGCCCTTGAGCTTGAGATCGGGGATATCGCGAAACTCTTCGGCCGCCGCGCGGACCTCGTAGTCGAAGTTGAGCATCGTGGCGATCAGTCCGTCTTCGTGCGGCCGGATCAACAGGGTGCGGACGCGGCGGAACAGCATGGTGCGAGCGATGGCCGCAACCTTCTTCTCCCGGAGGCCGTCCCTGATGATAGCATAGGCTTCCTGGGCCACGCGGTCCGAGGGGGCGAGATAGTAAGGCTTGTCGAAATAGACGTCGTCGATCTCGCCGCAGCCGATGAAGGCCGACACCGCCAACGTCTTGTCGCTTTCCGGCACAGCGGCCTTCAGTTCATCGGGCGTCAGCTCGATGTAGTTGCCGTCGCTGACCTCGTAGCCCTTGACCTGATCCTCGCGATCGACAGGCTTTTCGGTCTCGGCATCGACGTACTGACGCTCGACGCGGTTGCCGGTGGCGCGATTGAGGGTATGGAAGACGATGCGGTCCGACGTGGATGCCGCCGTGTAGAGCGACACGGGACACACGATCTCCGCGATCTTCAGAACGCCCTTCCAGTTCGCCCGTGGTGCCATGGTGTCGTCCCGCTCTCGAAGACTGGTTTGGATGTTCGCCGTCTGCCAGAGCAGGAACTCGTGGGTGGGAACGGTGGTTCCGAAGAAGAACACGTGAGGCGCCCAGACGAACCGCCTCAGGCGCCGCGCAGGAGACTTGCGTAAAGCCCCTCACGCGCCAGCAGGTCCTCATGCCTGCCCTCTTCGACCACATGCCCCGCCTGCATCACGACGATCAGGTCGGCATGGCGGATGGTCGAGAGACGGTGTGCAATGGTTATAGTCGTGCGCCCCTTTGACATGCGATCGAGCGCCCGCGACATCGCACGTTCGGTCCGAGTGTCCAGCGCACTCGTCGCCTCGTCCAGCAGCAGGATCGGCGGATCGCGCAGGATGGTGCGGGCCAGCGCCAGGCGTTGCTTCTCGCCGCCCGAAAAGCGATAGCCGCGTTCTCCCACAAGCGTATCGTACCCTTCGGGCAACGACGCTATGTGCTCGTGGATCTGGGCGACCCGCGCCGCCGAGACCAACTCGGCATCGGTCGCCTCCGGTTGGGCAAACCGCAGGTTCTCCGCCACCGAGGCATGCAGCAGATAGGGGTCCTGCGTCACCACGCCCAGCATCTGGGACAGCGTGTCGAAACTCAGGTCTCGCAGATCCACGCCGTCGAACCGGATGGCACCGCCGTCCACGTCATAAAGGCGCGCCAACAGATAGCCGAGCGTCGTCTTGCCGGATCCCGTCGGACCCACAATCGCCACGTGGCTGCCGGCGGGAATGGTCAAGTTCACGTCGTTGACGGCTGGACGGTCGGCGTCGGCGTAGGCAAAGCGGACATGGTCCAGTTGCACCGTGCCCAGCATCGCTTCGCGTGAAATGACAACCGGCTCGGCGCGCTCGGTGATTTCGACCGGCGTGTCGAGATACTCGAAAATCCTGGCGAACAATGCCCGCGTCTTGCGCGTATCGCGGCCGATCTCAAGCAGTTGCTCGAACGGCCACAGCAACTGTTCCTGCAACGCGATCATGGCAACCAGCGTGCCGATGGTGGCGGGACTGGCGGTCTGCATCAAAAGCCCACCCATCAGCAGGGTCAGCGCCGGCAGCACCGCCAAGGCGAAACCGATCACGGCCCATTGCCACTCGCCGGCGGTGTGCGACTTGACCTCCAGCTTTGCCAAATCGCCGGATATTCGAGCGAAGCGCTGCGCCAGATGAGGCCCTCGGCCCATGGTGCGGGCCAGGATGATGCCCGAGGCGGAGAGCGTCTCCTGGACGGCGACGGACAAGTCCGCGGCGCGGGCCTGCTGCTCATACGTCAGCGCTTCCCGAACCTGGGCAACGCGGTTGCTGATGAAAATGGTACCCGGCACGATCAGCAGCACGAACATCGCAAGGCGCCAATCGAGAATGACGATGGCGACGGCCGTCATGACAACGGCGCTCAATGCACGCCCGAGATCGCTGGCCGTCACCGTCACGAGCGACTGCAGGCCGGAGATATCGCCAGCGATGCGCGATTGCACCTCGCCCGTGCGGGTGCCGGTAAAGAAGCGCAACGAGAGGCTCTGCAGGTGAGAATACAGCCTGACGCGCAGGTCATGCAGAACTGTCTGGCCGATGCGAGAGGTCAGGACCACCTGCCAGGCACCGATCAGAGCGGCAATCATGGCAACGGCCACCATTGCCAACACCAGCCAGACCAGTAGCGTGAGATCGTGACGGGGCAGCGCAACGTCGATGATGGCCCGCAGCAGGAAGGGGCCGGCCAGCCCGATCGCGGCCGTCAGCACCATGAGCATGACGACGCCCGCGATCCGCCAGCGGTAGGGCGCGAACAGTGCCAGCACTCGACCGAACGACACGTGCTGCGAGGCAAGATCCTCGTAGCTGTCGGGAACGTCATCAAAACCGGACATCGGGTCTCTCAGTTCGAAATGGGTGCCGCGCGGCGCGGAAGTCGGATCTCAACCACGAGCCCGGGGGCGCCGTGCGCGAGGATCAGCGCCTCGCCGCCATGGGCGCGGGCGATCGCCCGCACGATGGGAAGGCCGAGCCCCGAGCCGCCCAGGCTGCGCCCGCGCGACTCGTCGGCGCGCCAGAAGCGGTCGAAGGCGCGGGCGTGGCTTTCGGCCGGAAGGCCGGGGCCGCTGTCGCTGCACCGGAAGAAAACCGCATCGCCGTCGACCCCGGTCTCGACGCGGACATTGCTTTTCGGAGCATAGCGCCGACAGTTTTCCAGCAGCGCGACGAATGCCTGTCGAAGCCGCGTCTTGTCCGCGCTGGTGACGGCGGAGCCGAGCGAACGCGTCAAAGTGATGCCCGCGTCCGCCAGTTCGGCCTCCATGGCGTCCAGCGCCTCGCCGGCCTCGACGGCCAGATCAAGGCTGGCAAGTTTCAGGTCCAACTGGCCCGCATTGCTCAGGGCCAGGCTACGCAGCTCCTCTACAATGGCCGAGAGATCGTCGACATGGGCGATGAGGCGCCCGAACAGTTGCGGCTTGGGCTCGAACACGCCGTCAAGCAGTCCCTGCAAACGACCGCGCAAGATGGTCAGGGGCGTACGGAGTTCGTGAGCGATGGCGGAGTTGGAGTAAGCAAGCTCCGCCTCTGCGCGTTGGAGACGCTCGGCCATCCGGTTGAAATCGGCGACCAGATCGGCCGCGTCGCCAAAGCTGGCCGGGGGCAGCGCGGCTCGGGCGGAGAAGTCTCCCGCCGCAACCAGCCGTGCCGCTTCCGCAACCGACTTCAATGGCGCGACGATGCGGCGTGCCAGCCGCCAACCGATCAGCGAGGCGGTCGTCAGACCGATGGCCAGCAGGAGCCCGACCATGACGGTGTCGCCGAGCCGCCAGCTCTCGTCATAAATGGCGTCCGGATAGAGCCATTCATAGATGAAGAAGAAATAGGCCATCAGCCCGAAATAGACGACCGCGAAAGCCGTCAGCGTCAGGCCGACCATGGCGCGAAGGATGCGGGAGTTGAGATTACCGGCCATGGGGAACGTCCAGGCGATAGCCCACGCCGCGCACACCCGCGAGCAGCCCATCCGCACCCGCCGCGGCCAGCTTGCGACGCAGATTGCTGACGTGACTGTCCACGGTGCGGTCAAGCGCCTCGCCTTCGGGCAGGCAGGCATCGACCAGTTCCGAGCGCAGGAAGGCGCGACCGGGTGAAGCGGCCATGTGAGCAAGGATGCGGAACTCGGTTGGAGTGAGGTCCAGCGTGACGGGGCCGGAACCGGCGTCGACCGTCGCGACATAGGCCTGCGGATCGACCGCAAGGGGCCCCACTCGCAGCGTCTGCTCTGGGCTTCGCCCCATCGTGCGGCGGAGAACCGCCTTGGCGCGCGCCACCACTTCCAGTGGATTGAAGGGCTTGACCACATAATCGTCCGCGCCGATGCGCAGAGCCTGCAGTTTGTCGAGATCCTCGGCGAGCGCGGTGACCATGATCACAGGGGTATCGCCGCGCCGGCGAATGGCGGCCAGCACCTCATACCCGTCCAGCCCCGGCAACTTGATGTCGAGCACCACGAGATCCGGACGCAGGCGTTGATGATGGGAAAGGCCGGTCGGACCGTCACCAGCGCTGATCACGCGAAACCCTTCGCGGGCAAAATAGGTCTCGATGATCTCGGCGATCTCGGGTTCGTCCTCGATGATCAGGATCAGAGCGTTGGTCATGACTTCGTCTCTGGGATCGGATGGGCCGACGGATGGCCCACGTTTGCGCGGCCGGTTACGCGGCTGACGACGACATAAAGCACCGGGACGAAGAAAACCGCCAGCAGCGTCGCCGACACCATGCCGCCGAAGACGCCGGTGCCGATGGCGTTCTGGATTTCCGAGCCGGCGCCGCGCGCCAGCATCAGCGGGACCACACCCAGGATGAAGGCGAGCGACGTCATCAGGATGGGCCGGAGGCGCAGGCGCGCCGCCTGCAGGATCGCCCGGGACAGCCTCATGCCCTGCTCCCGGAGATGACGGGCGTACTCGACCATCAGGATCGCATTCTTGGCGGAAAGGCCGATGATGGTGATGAGCCCCACCTTGAAGAACACGTCGTTGTCGGCACCGCGTGCAAGAACGGCCAGTACGGCACCGAGCACGCCGAGCGGAACCACCAGCATGACGGCCAGCGGGATCGACCAGCTTTCGTAGAGCGCGGCCAGCACGAGAAAGACCACCAGCATCGAAGCGGCGAGCAGCATCGGCGCCTGGCTGGCCGACTGCCGTTCCTGCAGCGACTGCCCGGTCCATTCCAACGCAAAGCCGGCCGGCAGCGACTGGGCCAGCCGCTCCATTTCGTCCATGGCGGCACCGCTCGACACGCCCGGCGCCGCCGAGCCCGAGATGCGGGCCGCCGGATAGCCGTTGTAACGGGCCAGCTGCAGCGGCGTGCTCTCCCAGACCGGCTTCACGACCTCGGACAGGGGGACCATGCCGCCCTCGATGTTGCGGACCTCCAGCCTCAGAACGTCTTCGACGTGCATTCGGGCCGGCGCGTCGGCCTGCACGATCACCTGCTGCATGCGACCCTGGTTGGGGAAGTCGTTGACGTAACCGGATCCGATCGCGGTGGATATGGTGTCGTTGATGGTGGTGAAGGACAGGCCGAACGCTTGGGCTTTCTGTCTGTCGACCTGGAGCGCGATGCTGGATCCGTCGGGTAGCCCCTCGCTGATGACACCGGCTAGGAGCGGGCTGGCGGACGCCAGGGAGATCAGCTTGTCTTCCGCAGTCTTGAGCGCGGCGGGGCCGGCATTGGCGCGGTCTTCGAGCCGCAGCGAGAAACCCGACGTGGTACCCAGCGATTCAATGGCTGGCGGCTTCATGATCATGGCCGTCCCCTCGGGAATGGTCGCCATGGCCTCGGTGGCGGAGGCGATCTCATCGTCGACCGACACGCTGCGTTCGCTCCAGTCCTTGAGGCTGGTGAAGACCTGCGCCGCGTTGGGACCAGACCCCGAGAAGCCGAAGCCGAGGATGACGGTGCTTTCGGTGATGTCGGGGCGCGTCGCGGTATGGGCCTCGTAGGCGGCGACGATGTCGCGTGTGCGCTCGGCCGTGGCGCCGGCCGGCAGTTCGAACATGGCGAAGAAACTGCCCTGGTCCTCCTCCGGCACGAACGAGGTGGGCACCCGCGCATAGCCGACGGCGAGGACCACGAGCAGCGCGGCATAGATCACCAGCATGCGCCCGCCACGGCGCAACACCCAGCCCACCCAGCCGGTGTAGCGCGCCGTCAGCGCGTCGAAACGCCGGTTGAACCAGCCAAAGAAGCCGCGTGGCGCATGCGTGCTGGCGGGTTTCAGGATCGTGGCGCAAAGCGCGGGCGTCAAGGTAAGCGCGAGAAAAGCCGAGAACAGGATCGAGACGGCCATCGACAGCGTGAACTGCCGATAGATCGCTCCGACCGAACCGCTCGCCAGCCCCATGGGAATGAAGACCGCGGCAAGGACCAGCGTGATGCCGACGATGGCGCCGGAGATTTCGCGCATGGCCTGCCGGGTGGCGGCCTTCGGCGACAGCCTCTGGCGGGTCATGATGCGCTCGACGTTCTCGACCACCACGATGGCGTCATCGACGATGATGCCGATGGCCAGCACCATGCCGAACATGGTCAGCACGTTGACCGAGTATCCGCCAAGCCACATCACCGAGAAGGTCCCAAGCAGAGCAATGGGAGCCACGATGGTCGGGATCAGCGTGTAGCGAATCTTCTGCAGGAACAGCAGCATGACCAGGAAGACCAGCCCCATGGCCTCGACGAGCGTCTCGACGACCTTCTTGATCGAGACCTTCACGAAGGGGGCGGTGTTGTAGGAGACCGAGACCTGCATGTCCTTGGGCATGGCCACCTGCAGCTCGGCCAGCCGCGCCTCGACGGCAGCTGCCGTGCGCACGGCATTGGCGCCGGGCGACATCTGGATCGCCGCCGCCGCGGCAGGCTTGCCATTGCTGCTGACGCTGAAGGCCATGGTCTGCGCGCCCAGCTCCACTCGCGAGACATCGCCCAGAAGGAGGCGCGCACCGTCGGCCTGCGCCCGCAGCGGGATGGCGGCAAAGGCTTCCGGCGTTGAGAGCTGGCCACGGACGGTCAGCGGCGTCGAGATGCGCGTGCCGGGTACCGTCGGTTCGTCTCCCACACGCCCGGGTGCGGTCCTTGCGTTCTCGCGGGCGATCGCCTCGGTGACATCCGTCATGGTGAGACCGTAGGCCGCCAGCTTGGACGGATCGACCCACACCCGCATGGCGCGTTCCGAGCCGAACTGCTGCACGCGCCCGACGCCGGGGACGCGCTTCAGCTCCTCAGCCAGGTTACGCGTGAGATAGTCGCCAAGGCTCAACTCGTCGGTGGCCCCGGTCACCGACTTGAGTGTGATCAGCATCAGAAAGCCCGACTCCGACGCCTCGACGCTGACGCCGGTGCGGCGCACCTGTTCAGGCAAGACGCTGTCGGCATTCTTGAGGCGGTTCTGGACGTCGACCTGAGCCAACTCGGGATCGGTGCCGGGCTTGAAGGTCACCGAGATGTTGGCGCCGCCCGTCGAGTCCACGGAGGACTCGTAGTAGAGCACGTTCTTGACGCTCGCGAGCTCCTTTTCGATCGGGCGGATCACGCTGTCGCTAACGGTCTGCACATCGGCCCCCGAGTAGGTGGCGAAGATGCCGATGCTGGGAGGGGCGACGTCGGGGAAGCGCGCAACGGGCAACTGCGGAATGGCCACGATGCCGGCCACCGCGATGAAGATGGCGATGACCCAGGCAAAGACCGGGCGGTCGATGAAGAACTGCGACATGTTATAGACCCCTCAGGACCTGTCTTTGCCGGGCGCATCCTCGGCCACCTTCGACACCGCGGGCACCGTCATCCCATCGGGCACCCTGTCCTGCCCGCGAATGGCGACCACCTCGCCGGCCGAGAGGCCCGAGGCGATCACGACCCGGCTGCCAACGGCATCGCCTAGCGTGACATCCCGGCGGGTTGCGGTGCCGTCGGTCGAGACGACGACGATCTGCGCCCTGCCGCCACCGCTGCGCAGAATGGCGTCCTCGGGAACGAGCAGCGCTTCCGGCAGCAGTCCGCGCGGCAGTCTTGCGCGAACATACATTCCTGGCAGCAGCGCCAGCACAGGATTGGGCACTTCGACCCGAACCGAGGCGTTGCCGGTTCCCGGATCGACGATCACATCGGAGAACCGCAATCGACCCTGTTGCGGGTGCGTCTGGCCGCGTTCGGTCACGATATCGACCAGTCCAAGCCCGTCGGCGGCCGCAATCTCGATGGCATCCAGTCGCCAGGCGGGCAGACGCAGATCGACATAGACGCGGTCGAGGTCCTGGAGCACGGCAAGCGCACGCTCATTGCCCGGTGCGGCCAGCCCGCCGATATCGGCAAGACCACCGGCGACATATCCGGCAACGGGCGCCCGCAAAGTGGTGAACTCGACGTCCAGACGCCGCCGCTCGACGATGGCACGCGCCTCGGCAAGACTGGCCTTGGCCAAAGCCAGATCGTTACGGGCGGCTTCGTGCCGCTCGTCGCTGATGACGTCCTTTGCCAGGAGGGCGTCGGCCCGTTCGAGACCGCGTCGCGAATGGGCCTCGGTGGCAACGGCACGGGCGAGGCCTGCCTCGGCCGTGGCGAGGTCGGCCTTGAGCGGCGCCGGATCGATGCGGAACAGGACGTCGCCTGCGTTGACGTGCGTCCCCTCGTTGACCAGCCTTTCAAGGATGAGGCCGCCCACTTGCGGCCGGATCTCAACCCTCCGCCAGGCGGCGACGCGACCGGGCCACTCGTCATAGATGATCAGCCGCTCCGGGACCGCCGTCGCCACCGTCAGCTGGATCGGGGTTTCGGCCGGCGTCTCGGCCTTCACGCTCCGCCAACCCATGGGAGACATGAGGATGGGCGATGCGACCATCAGGCAGAGGAGAAGCAGGGTCCGGAGGCGGGGGCGCGTCATGTCGGGCATCCATCAGCAAAATCTGCCGTGCCCGATGACAATCATTCGTCAGCTTATCGTAGAGGTTTTGTGGAGGTTCCGTGGAGGCTGGACGATTGCTGCATTTATCCGCCAATCGGACCAGGCCGCGAGGCGTTTGCCGATGGCTCAACCGAACCTGCCTGAGCCGACGGAATGTCCGGGAATTTGCCGGACGCCGTCAGCCGATTTGCAAGCCGCGCGTCCCCAAGGACACCCCCTTGGGCGACGATGCGGCCTGTTCCGCGCTTACTTCGATGCCTTCTCGATAAAGTCGGCGGTCTTGTTGATCAGTTCATCGACCGTCACGTGGTCCTGGAAGGAATTGAAGGAGTGGTCCATCGGACGCGTCCAGAGTTCACCCGGCCCCTGATGGTAGTCGAGGAAGACCTGAGCGGCCTCGGGCTGGGGAAAGACGATGGCATCGGTGGTCCCTGCGGTCACAAGCAACGGACCATGATAGGCAACGATCTCCGCGACCGGATCGATCTGCGTCAGGCTTCTGAAGAACGGCCCCTTGAGGCTGATGGTGGAACCCCACGGCAGCTTGGCCTCGACGGCGGTATCCCCCGCTGCCAGTCCCTTGGTCACGGTATCGGTGCCCAAAAGGAAGGCCATGGCATTGGCCGGGTTGTTGGCCGGCTGCCACAGCGAAACGGAGGCGATCGGCGTTTTGCTGCGTCCGGCAACGACGGCGCTCACCGTGCCGCCCAAGCTCCAGCCGACGAGCGATATCTTCTTTGCGTCGACGTCGGTACGAGCCGCAAGAAAGTCCACGGCAGCCATTGCGTCGGCGATCTGCCCCTGCAGCGTCGTATCGGCGTAGCTGCCCTCGCTTTCGCCGCTGCCGAAGAAGTCAATTCTCAGGCTCGCAATTCCCTTGTCGGCAAACATGCGAGCGGTGCGCCGGAAGATGCCCTCGTTATCCGCAGAAGGAATGGCAAGCTCGTCACGGCTGCCGGTAAAGCCATGCAGCAAGAGGGCCACAGGCGGCGCCTTGACGTTATCGGGGATGTTCAACGTCCCGACGACCTTCTTGCCGTCAACCTGAAGCGTAACGTTCTGCTCGGCGGCGAGCGCGCTCGGGATCGAGGCGATGCAAGCCAGAGCCAGAGCGGAAAAAGTTGCAATCACGGTCTTGCGCATGAGCAGCTCCTGAGAATGCCCTTGCCGGTTGGACTCACTGACTACAACGACACGCGGCAAGAGTTTTGGAAAAGTGGAAACTCAATCAAGTCAGCGTGTTGCAGCGAAGATCATTGTCATTTCCACCAAGCCTAGCTCAGACGATTTCCGTTGGCGATCCCCTTACTTCGACTAGGTTCCCCAACGGCCGATCGGAAACACGGCTCAGACCCCGTTGTTCGGCATGCTTCGGTATTTGGGCTGGTCGATTGCAAGCGAGCGACTTCGATTGTTGCGATCGTCAGGCATCAATGCGTGCTGACCAGCAACTACCGAGACAAAAAGAAAGGCGGAGAGCTTCTCGAGCTTCCGCCTTCCTATTTTTAGCTATCGGACCGGCTGCGGCAACGTCAGCGGATCTTCATCCACGGACTATGGCGCATCAGGTCTGTCCGAGCTGTTGGCGTCACCAAAGTTTTGAACTAGCGCCCTTCGCACCTCATTGATTTCCCTGCAAGATTCAAAACTCCGATTTTCGCTAGCCAAAGTTTTATACCGGATTCAAGCCAAAGTTTTGAACCAATAAGCATCCGGCAGGCTGGTAAAGCCATCTTTGAAGCCAAAGTTGTGAACCTGAGTTCCGAGGGGGCGGCGGGTCGCACTGGTTCGAAAAGGCGGACGCTCGAATAGCCAGTGTCGAGGTCGCTTGCACCTACCGAAAGGGTCGCCTTCCGAGGAGTTCCTTGAACTTCGCCTTCACCCGATCAAGGCGATCAAAGGAGCCGCCGAATAGCCCGGCCTTTAGGGGCGGCCAATTCTCTCCGGCGGCGTCAGCCTCGGCAAAAAGGCGTTCATAGGCGGAGTCGACATGATAAGCGGCAAAGCGGCCGACGGGCATGAAGGTGAGATCCCCCGTGTCCTGAAGCTCCTTATCAACGAAGATCAATGCGAAAATGATCTCCAGCCGATCGACCTCCGTATCGTAATTCGAGAAGCGGTCTTGGGGCGGAGAGAACAGCCGCCTGGCGAAATGCTCACTCAACGGGTAATGCCAAGCCTGCTTGTCCTCGACGAACTTCGCCGTCTCCTTTTCCATGGCGTAATAGGCGACCAGTTCCGGAAGTGCGGTGCTCGTGTTCCTTCCCTGTCCAACGGGGATTTGAAGCAGTCTTTGGAATGTCCTCCAATTGCCTCCGGCGATCGCGCCGAGACAAGCCGCATAGAAGCACACAACGGCGGGATAAACGCGCATGTCTTGCCAAGTCGAGTATCCCCGTCTGAACGTCCAACTGCCGCCAGCCTCTGGATGGATCTCTCGATCGGCTCAACTTGGTGCGGCTCGGCCCAATAGGCTGCGTTGTAAAGGAGCGCGCAAAACCTCGGTATTGGCGTCATACAGCTCAAAGCGGCGTTTGGCCGACACCACCTCCGGCCTGACCTCAGCCTCCTTGGCTAGCATTGCGGCGTTGATCGCCAGCACCCGTTCGGCTTCGTTGATTACCAGATCATGAAAACGAATCCGATGGACCGGGTCGGCCATGTACCGCTTAAGGGACGCTACGGCGATGGCCACCGACGACGGCGGGCTGGCATTCAGCTCGTCCAGGCTGGCCACCTTGTCCGCAAGCCCCTCAAAAAACTCATCCGCTGACGCGATCTCGATCACCTGTGCGCCCCGCAAAGTGATCAACCTCTCGGCTCGTTCGGAAGGCTTGCCTTTGGCGGTCCAATAGGTCGTATATCGCCTGGACTTTGTCCTCTCGATCGCCGCTCGGAGGGCGATGTCCCAATCGCCCGACCACCCACATATGATGAGGCCGAACTCATCAAGGACACGATCAAGATAGCCGTCAAGTTCGCGATCGTATGAGGCCAACTCCTCCTCGGTGTTTTTGATCCGGTCGTCGAGATAGTCGCCGTGCAACTTCAGCACCACGCATCTCTGATGAATGATCGGGGCAGCGCCTATCACCGCATCGGCCGTCGAGATCACTGTCGGAGTGACTCCCTCGTCCTGAAGAGCCAGTTCCATCAGGCGGTCGAAGTTGGTCGTGATGATCAGTCGAATGTGTCCGCTTGAGACCAGCTTGGCGATGGCTCGATGAGCCTCGGTCGGAAGCTTTAGTCCTTGCTCCCGCTCATCGGCCGTCGGCTCAAACAGCGAGTGCAGGATGGTCCGGCGTTCCGCGGGACTCTTGGCCAGGGTGTCAAGAAGCGCGGAATACTCAGGCTCCTTGCCACATCTAGTTCGATACCATTCTGCAGGATCCGCTGGAGCCTCGTCCCCCTCCATCACGGCGATCCGTTTGGCCAGATCGAGCGTCACTTCCCACCCTGTTGGGATTCCGGCTGAACGGGATATGCCGGAGCCGAGGAGAACGGCGAAGACGCCTTTGGATGAGTGAACGGAATGGGCGAGAGCAATGCCGCTGCTGTCGATCAAGTTGAACGCTCCGTCGATTCCAAAGATTTACCGCCTACGCACCGACGCTGGACGCGTGTCGCTAATCTCTCAATTTTTCTTTCGCTTTCCGACACTTGCGCCGGCTGAAATAAACGCAGAAAATTTCAGCGAGCTAGGAGAAAAGCGATGAATACAGACTACTTCCACGATTTCGAAGCACCGCGCGACTTCGTATCTGAAGATTCAGTCTTGAAAGCAATAGACATTTGCAAGCTTGCTGGCGATTTCACTACGGCCAAACGGATTCTCGATTACTGTAGCGACTCTGAAACATATATGAAAATAGATTCATTCCGGCGAGAAGTTGATGCCCGCCAGAATGAAATAATGAGATCTATCTTGACGGCGTGACGGGCGGCGTCGGGCTATCGTCGTCATCCCTCCTGTTTTCTCTCTTGGACGCCTTCGCACCGCCCAAGATGAATATCACCGCGTCCTCTTCCGAGGCAAACAATTCCTCTGTCACAGGACTACCGTTATAAAGCAGAATGTACCCAAGAAACGCTCCTATGCTACCGTCTGGCAATTTTGCATGTTTCGGTGCTAGGCTATATTTTGCAGGGAGCCTCATAGACATTCATATTCTCCAGTCTAGGCGGGAATATTCTATTTAACCGTATTCAGTGATAAGTACGATTGAGCGACATGTCTGCCCATCTCCGTTAGTGAGGTACGATCAAGGGCTCTACAGACGGAGATCTCCCGCTTCGATCACCCTCTCCACTTCAATCCTTCTGTACAGGAAAATGGAAATTTTCCCGTAATCTTCGGTGGGTAGGATATTTTCCTTATGTAGTCTCTTAAGGATGACTTTAGGATGCAGACCGGTGGTCCTGGACACCTCACCCAGCGCGACATACTCGGCCTTAAAAGCCTCCGCACTCTGGCGAGTAATTACGGGCATCGTCCGCCGAGTCTCCTTGTTGAATTCCTGCGTTACCGTAAAATGGCCCGACTCGATGAGTGAAGACACGGCCACATGGTTCAAGCCGGGAATGAGCTCCAGCAGTTCCCCCTTAATCAGCCCCTCTCTTTCCGGTCCCTTGCGCACAATGGCGGTCACCTCGTCGGCGTCGAGAAGGACAGCCCCATACTCCCGCTTGCCGCCAAGCAACCCTTTCCAAGCCAACTTTCCCTCGAAGATAAGCGAGAGCACGAAATCGATCTTGGCGTCGGCGGCACGACGAGCATCCCCGATGGACCGCTGGCGATCCGTGGGCGTCTCGACCGGAACTGCCCCTTCGAAAATGCGCTCTAGCATGCCGTCGACGGCTTGCTGCGTGAAGGAATGCTTGGCTTTCCGCTTCCCGGCGGAACTGGTGATCGTGGGCAGGTACCCACCGGCAATCAGGGCTTTCAGATGCATTCTCGGGATGCCGGTTGCGGCTTCGACCTCGGGAGTGCTGAGGGATCCTTTCATTCCACTCAACATTTCCTCGACGTCCTCGGCGCGGACCAGGACGCGGTGATCCCTTAGCGCGGACGTCTTTTCGTCGTCCGTCAGCCCCTTCCTGGCGAAGAGCTTCCGAAGCGAAGCCACGTGGACGCCGGAGGCCTTGGAGGCCGAGTGGATCGAATAGACGCGCGGCTTCTCCAGCACCTCGCCGAAGATCTCGGTTCCCGGATTCAGCGGCAAAGTTTGAATCGCAAACTCCCGGACCGTCGACCGAAACCGGTCGTAAATTGGATCAGCGATCGTTTTCTGAAGGACGGTGTAGAGAGAGCCGTAGGCATCTCGCAGGCCAATGGCGCCGCGCGAGTCCATCAACACCTCGTTAAGCCGGCCAAGCAAGGCCACCAGCGCCGACTGCCCGCCACAAAGGATGCGAAAGCCCTCTTCGGTCACAGCGGCCCATTGCTGCTCAGTCAAGGTCTTCGTCTTAATCCGCGACGAATGCAGCGCGGAAAGCCCGATCGCGGTAGCCAACTCCAACACGGCGTACATCGGAAGATCCGCCAAGGCGTCCGTTGGTGAGGAGGTGCCATCGAGACGATCGATGATCCAGTCGACAAACAGCGAGTGGTGTAGCCTGACCGCGTAATCCGCCTGCTCCCGAATGGAGGGCATCAGCTTCCCGATCGTGACGCAGAAATCCGGACTCGTGAATCGCTGATGCTCAGGATCGGCTTCGATCAGCATCACATCGTGAGCCGGGCAGGTTCGCACGGGTTCGATCATCCACTCGACGCGCAGCCAAGGACGGGCAGCAATCGGTCCTTCGAAACGGTCAAGATCCTCGATCAGGCAGTGCGGGCAGTACCGAAAGTAGGTTCGGAACACGGACAGCCTCGCGAATTTTTGCCCGGCGATGATCTGGTGCTTCCTGTCGGCCGTCTGGGTAGGCGTGTACCTCCCAAGAGCTTCGAGATCGACCCCTCCGAGACGAGCAAGTTTCCGTAGAGCCTCCGTGTCTCCCGTGTCGAGTGCCCAGGTATCGATGCCCATGTCCCGAAGAAAATCAGCCAGAAAAAGGCCGTTCAAAGCGGCCAGCCTTGAGGCAAATCCCGCAGCTGGCTCCCGTGTTTCAAGGGGATGGCGCCACGTGAGGTCCGAAAATAGCGAGCTCATGTGTCCCTGACCTCCTCCATAATGAAGGACCCTGGAGCGAGTCTCTGCCAATCGTCCACGAGGAAGGGATTCATTTCGTCCCTGCCCCTGGCATGGGATAGCTCAAGATACGCGTATGCGAAGTGCTCCCGCGTCAGTTCAGTCGCGCCCTTGTGGATCGCCACGTGAACTGCCGACAGGATAACTTGCGCGATGCGCCCGTAGCGGTACCGCGCCGCATGGGCGATGCGTTCCGGAACATCGGACGCGATAAGACGGTCGGATGACATGTCGATCGCACCCGTCATCGCCCGGATCATCCTGTCCACCAGCACCTTTTCCTCGGGCATTCGGACGTCCGTTAGAGGAAGAAAATCGCTGCCTCGCCGCTCCCATTGTTGGTCAAGGCGGGCAATTTCGGTGGTCTCCGGGGTACCCGACAGAATGAACGACAAAGGCCATGGCTTATAATTGGCCAACCCCTTGAGAGCTTTGCCCAAACTCTTCCGCTCTTGGTCTGTATCCGTCCTCTTCAGAACATGCTGTGTCTCGTCGATATGAATAATGAGGACGCGACGCTGATGAAGGATTTCAGGTAGACGATCCCAGACTTCGCTTTGGCCTAACGTTGTCTTGAGCGGATATCCAGCGGCGCGCGCGATTTGAAGCCCAACCATCTTCAGCGTCACCGCGCCACCGCTAAGTGAGACTGAGATGACCGGCCTTACTGTGCCGAAGGATCGGACCTGCGGCTGAAGGGCCACGTTGCGCGAGAGCGCACGAGCAATGGCTGCAGTTTTACCCGCCCCGCTCTCGCCCGTGATGAAAAAAATGCGACCATCATCCCGTTCGCCGTTCTTTTTAGCCAACATGACTTTGACAAACTTGCCCAGCATGACTTCGAGTTCCTTGTCGCGACCACACGGAACGTAGACTGACTTTACGGCCTCAAGGAGCGCGATCTCGTGCTGCTCGCGTTCCGACAGACGTCCGGCGATGGACTCCAGGTAGGCATCGTCGTCGTCTTCCATCCAGGCGTCGTCGTTGGGAATTGTCTCCGAACTGGCGTTCGCCTCGGAGATGGTCTTTTGCTTTCTCACTCGTAATCTCCTTCGTCACCGAGGTTGAGATTGCCGCCGAATGGGCGCTCTGGTCCGCTGATTTCCTGGACGGGATACGAAGATGCCCGCTGACCTCCGTCATCGCGTTCCGGTCCGGATGGGATACGTGGGCGTCGCGTCGACTTTCTTCGCACCGACTTCGCAGCCACTTTCCCAGGGATTTCTTCGTCAGTTTGCGGAGGCCCCTGCTCGGGACCATCCAGAGCGGCGCGGCCACTACGGAAAAGCGCCCTAGCAGCGCTCTCTAGCTCTGCCTGCGTGGCGCGGAACTCCCTAAGGCCAGCCTCTTGACGAGTGCGCTCACCAACATCAGTCAGCGCCTGGTGAGCCTCCAATCGCGCCAGCAAACCTCTCGTCTGATCATCCATGGCTGCAGCGGCCAGTTGCTTTCGCGAGAGCAAATAGCTGTCGAGCGTCATGCCCTTCGCGCGATCATCCACGCAGGGCACATCCAAGTAATCGTCGGTTACTTTGTCTTGGGGGTGGCGTCCCTCATTCGGGCGACGCACCAGTACTGACCCAATATCCAGAGGGTCTACGAAAACATCGAGCGCCTTACTCTCATGCCCCCTGAAAATATCGTTTAATTCCAGACTGTTGTAGGCAAGGTCGAGATAAGTGAGGCCATGCTTGCCCAGCGTCCGTGAGACGCGGATGCCGAAGGCGGCGCGCAGCTCGGTTTGGCGAGGTGGCGGAAACTGCCCTTCCTTAGTCAGCCGATTCCACATTCCGTACGGCGTGCAACCGCCCAGACCGCGATGGGCACGATGATGATAAGAATCCACGATGAACCGGACCACGCACTTTTCCAGCTCTTCGAATGTCAAAGCCGCCAGTTCTTCGGACTCGTAATCACCTCGTTCGACTACATTCGCGAAGGTCTGTCCCGCGAAATACCTGCACAATCGCTTGAAAAACCTGAAGAACGCCTCAATCGTGCCTCGCTTACGAGGGTCCTTCTCCGGCAACAATCGGCTGATGCCTGACAGGGAAACAGCGGTTTCGAACTCCCCGAGGAATGCAGGTCCACCGTCGGTAACGACAGACCAAGGTTTTCCGTGCATGCGCCAGTCGCTCAAGCATCCTGCCGAAGTCGCTAGAGCGGTCTTGTCGCACAATACACGACGGAACGCAGTTTTTGACGAAGCCGTCGATGGTGAATTGGGGGATAGGTTCAGCCCCGCAATGCAACAGGTCGCAACATCGATCGCAACGGTCGCCGTACAACGCACTCTCGGAATGAGCTGTCGTTCCTTGCGGCTAAGTTTCTTCCAAAAACTTGACTTTGCGATGAGTGCCTGAAGATCAAATTCCCAATCGTCGATTTCGATCCTCTCAAACGGAACGACACTTGTAAGCCCCTTGCCGATAGGCGCGTATTTGCGAAGCGCACGATCCTTTCCAAGCCGATTGTAATCTCGGAGAAACGGATTGATTTTCTTGATCCGTGCGCGGACCGCGTTCCGGCTGACGTAGATGGGCGGCACATTGCTGGGCAATGAAAGGTTCAGCTTGAACAGCTTCGCTTCGACGTCCTCGTAAATGTCGCGCTGTCGAGGCCTAAGTGAGCTTGCGAACTTCTCGACGCACTCACTCACGACTTGTTCAGCACGAGGATCGACCTGGCTTCGATTACCGCAATGATGGTACCGCAGGCGGAATGCTTCGAGCCGCTCTTCCGCTGCGTGCCATTTCAAGAGCCAGTTTCTGAGTGTGCTGGGCGACGGGTAGTCGAATGCCTTTTGAGGCTTTCCCTCTCTTCTTCGACCCGCAGGTCGTCTCTCTCCGAAGCGATCGAGATGCCAGCGATCCAATGCCTTCTTTTGCCTATCGATGAAAAAGGCGATATCCGGAAGCGACATTGTCGGACGCCAAGGCGCGGTAGCGTCGCTGCGGGCGGAATCGAAGCGGATACACCACTCCGCCTTCCATAAAACGGTTCGCCGCTCGTCCTCGCTGAGGTCGGTCAGATCGGAACTGTCGCTTCGTACGCGAAACCGAGCCTGGGACTTTGAAAAGTAGCCGGCGTCATGCCGAAAAAGCTTCCGACGCATTAGCTCACTGATCTCGTCGTCGGTCTTGGTAATGAAGTGTTCGTCCTGTACGTCGTCGACGATCAGTTGAAGCAGGTGCTTCCGCCCCTCCTTTCCAATGGGACGGTAGACTTGGTTCTTGATGACAACACGGTCGTGGCGCGCGAACTTCCACCGCTGCTGTGCGGATTCGACAGGCATGGCTTTACCGAGAAATAGTGCGAGCGGAGCCGATGCATCACCAAGAACTGGCGAAGCACTTCCGACTTCAGACGCATTGGGAAAGGGAGACCCTATTGCCGGCAGCGATTCCGAAGCAGGCACCTGGGCGACAATGATTGCGTGGCGTCGAAAGACAACGCGCCCTGTTGAATGAGCGCTATCGCCGCGCGCTGCCCGCGCCCGCCAAGTCCCGATCGTTCCCCGATTTCCTCCAAGGTCATTTGCTCAGGTGCGCCTGAAAGCATCGCTCGTACAACTTCTTGGCCGGTGACATCGAAGTCCCTAGCGCACCAAATGATGGTCTCGGAATTCGAGACCGTCACGTCGTTGATGTGCACTTCAGTCAACAGCCTGTATTCGTCTGCAAGGCTATCGCCGACTTCTGCCGCGACCTCCTCCAACAGCCAATGGACATTCGAGCGGATTGCGTCCGCCTCGTACTTCACTTCGTAGGCCACCGTTAATCCCGACCTGAAAGTGGTCAGGAAATCGGTAGTGTATCGATGCCTTCGTCCTCCTACGGAATAGGTTCGCGATTGCTGTTCGCGGATATCCAAGACGTCCGGATTGACCATCAGAGCCACGAGGTGCCGATATTCCAGTCGACTCTCGAAAAAGATCCGCCGGCGCCGGAATGGGTCAGGCACGCTTCCGACACTGGATCCACGATTTCGCGGTGAAGGCCGCCGGTCGGCAACGCTTTCGGCATAATGCACAAGCGGTGGTGTGTACGGAATGCAAGAGGCTTCGCATCCGGCAAGAAGGGGAACGCGGAGCTTGGAACTCAAGTCGCGATCCAGTAAAAAGCTATATAAGTTGGACATTTAGAATTGTCCGCTTCATTCTGAACAGGCAAACGCTCGCTGATCGTCGGGTCGGTGCAGACCTCGGCGTTGCTTACGCAGCCATCAAGGAATTCGGAGATCGGCGGTATAGGCTCGATCCCTCAGGAGCTACAGTTCCCGGAACCCGGGCAATCTAGCGTGTCAACAATTTTTAATTGCACGACCGCTAGGACGCCAGTCCTGAGCCATTGCGGCTTCAGTCAGTGCGCCCTATGAGAAGACCATCGCTGTGAACTCCAGTGACATGGCGATCGCAAAGCAGCAGTGCTAATGCTCGCTTTGCCCGGCCGACAAAAGTCGATTCCGGTGCGTGGCCCGCGCTCCAACGCGGGTCACGCTTTTCCGAACTAAACCGGCAGCGGCGATATCGCATATCTACGAAACTTGATCCGGGTGTCCAGAACAAGAACATCGCTTTTTTGAGCTCGGATGGGATTCGTACGTACGCGAGTCCGCAATATCCGATTTTTCGGGCAATTTGGGTTTTCTGGCGGCTATTTTTCCGACACAGGATCTCGGGCGCAGGAGGATCGCGATCTTTGCGTGGGGCGGATCGATTTCGATCCGCGATCTGGAAGGACCAGATCACATGGACTTTCGCCGCACCTTTTTCTGGGGGACGGCAGGGTTTCTTCGAAGCAAATGAAGAGGAACGCACTACTCACCTCCTGGCCATACGGCCAAGCACCATGGGGACTGGCGAAATCGGTGAGCGGGAAGGAGCGGCTGACTGGGGCTACGCAGAATGTACGCGTACGGCACCGACCAGCGCGCGTATTGCGCCCTGCCCACCGTAAGTGCGTATCCGTCTGGTCCACAGCATGAGGGTACGTCCTCTTTCCATACCCGAACTTATCACCCGGAAACTATTGACGATTCGTAAAGCGGGATTGGGGTCGATTTCAATCAAGTGAACCGTTCGCTCGGCCCCCGGGGGGCAAACTCATAATGCCGTCGTACCTAGCTTCTCCGAAATTCCCCCTGGGCAAAGGCAAATGGCGATGAGGCGGTGTTACGCCGCCGAAGCGATCGCGGACCGGTGCCAGTAGGCTTCGGATGGCCTGGCGCCCTTCGCTTTACTGGACCACCCTAAGCGCCCTTGGCCTTACCACCTGACGGTGTATACTTCCATTCCAAGGGGAGCGATCGTGAGAACAGATGGCGCGGTCTGGGCGGCATTAGCAATTTTCTGTTTTCTTCTGCAGAGCCCGGCGGACGCGCAGGAGTGGAGCCGGTCGCCTAGACAAGTGCAACAGGCGCTGGTCAATTTTGGCTTTAAACTAGGAGCCGTCGACGGCGTATGGGGCAAGAAATCATCCTCTGCGCTACGCGCCTTCCAAAAAGCCCACGGACTGAACGAGACCGGCGTTCTGGACGAAGCAACATCAGCGAAGCTCTTTGCTCCGAGCAAGAAGCTGGCCGATGACATAGTCAAAGAGCTTTCAACGCCCGCCCCCGCCGCTATCGTCGAACCAACTGGCACGCCCAAGTCAGACTCATCTTGGGGAACGGGGTCCAACGCCCTACGATCTGATCCTCCGGTCGTCAGGGCGCCGCTGCCGCCGGCATCTCCCCCTTCGGAGTTGGGCAAGCCGTCGAACTCGATCTCTGAGGGAAAATCTCCGAGCATAGACGGGGCAGTGGAGCTTCCGTCAGCCGGGAAAGCTGATCCCATTGGGGTGCCTTCACAATCGAGGAATAGCCCCCAACGAGCGGACGCTCCAGGTACGCTTCCACTCCGATTAACTTCACCTTCGAGCTCGACGGAAGTGGGGCGGCAAACGCCAAATGGATCAGCTGTCGCGAGGACCAACACTGCCTCGGATACCAGGCCGGCCTCGTCCTCGGTCACTCCAAGCCAATACCCGCCCCTTCCGCAACAGTCCGACAGCTCCTCGGAGTCTAGGTTCTCCGGCTATATCGTACTGGGCGTAGTCGGCTTCATGCTTTTCCGTTTCCTTTCTCGCAAGAAACCTTCGCCCGTATCGGCGCAGCCTCCCCGACCAGCCTCCGTCAACGCTGCATCAAGAGTTCGCCCCTCATCGCCTGCGGTCCTGAAGACCGCATCCAGCGCATCATACGTACCGCCGGCCTCGCAATGGAAACCCACGCCGAACTCAAAGCCTGCGGCCAGTTCCGCGCCGTCTACGAAGTGGATTCCCGCAGGCACTGAAGTCCGGGTTGGCAACCACGTGATACGCGGCGGAATGGTCTATGTCGGCGGCTTCCTCCCAAAGAAAGGGGCGCTTCACGAGAATGAAAACTGCCTGATCAATCCATTGCTACCGATCGGTAGCAGAGGTGATCCGGCAGGCGTCACGATGGGCTATTGGCCCGCTTATGGACACATCACTCCGGAAGCACGGAAATCCTACCTGGAGTGGCTCGCCGGAGACCGATCGGATCCCTCAACCTACATCGGGTATGTCTTCCTGTACTTTTATGGACTTGAGCGCAGACTTCTGCTCGACACCGACGCCACCGATATCGCCGAGGTTCTCTCCGAAGTCCGACGCCTCCTCTCGGTCTACGGCGAGAGCGGCTCATTTAGGCGCTACGCGACAAAGCTGATCTCGGCCTGCGAACTCAAGACGATGAGCTACGCACCAGGGTATGATTTCGGCACCGACAGCAACAGTTATGAGGTTCCGATAGCGGTTCGGGTTGCATTAGGCCAGTGCTTGGCAGAAGGAAATCTCGTAGAGTCGGACCTGCTGTTCGCCTATGTCATGTCCCACCCGGAAACCCAGGTACGGACCCCCGCCAAGCGGGTAGAGCGATCTCTTCTGAAGCAGGTTTTTGCCGACGAACTCGGCAAGCGTTTCCCCAAGGGAATAAGGATATCAGGCAAGTCAGGGCGCAAGCTCAGGCTTGACTACCACTCCTGCAGCGGCACATTCGATCTAGAAATCAAGCCATTCGGGCTCGATCTTGTCGATGTCACCGATCGCAAGCAGCCAATCAGCGACGCCCGCGTCGTCTTCGACGCTTGCGTCGAGAAGCTCGAAGCCTATAGCCGTGCGCTCGGCAAAGCCAACGGACTGAGACCGACCCTTGCGTCCATAGCGAAGCTCCCCGCTCCCTATCGCCTCCAGGAGGCTTGCCGCTTAACCGATCAACCGCTCGTCCGTCTTTACGAATGGTCCAACGAAGGAAGGCCCGTGAGGATCGAGGATTTGGCCGCACTCGCCGGCATGCCCAAGGACAAACCGATCACGCGGGCGTTTGTCTCGGATCTTTCGGGGACGCTCGTCGGTGTCGGCTTCGGACACACTGGTGACCCAGATTACGCCACCCGAAGCCCGAAGGCCGGAGACACGGTCGTCGTCTTCCCAGTGACGAACACAACGTCCGTCCCGCCATCGCCAAGGTATAGGCCAACACAATTGATGGTCTTGCTCGGATTGCTGATGGCGTTCGCGGACGGCGAGGTCCAACCTCAGGAACTATGGGAGATCAACGCGAGGATCGACGCTGAGCCCGATCTTTCCGACGACGAGCGGCAGCGCCTCAAAGCGGAACTCACCGCCAGTCTCGATAATCCAAAGCGTCTCGATGACTTCGCCAAGAAGCTCAAGGATGCGGACCCCGCCTCTCACGCGCACATAGCGGACACCCTCGTCGCCATGGCTACTGCAGACGGGACAGTTCACCCTGAAGAGGTACGACAGCTTGAACGACTGTTCCGTCTGATGTCCCTTGATACCGCCTCTCTCTATGGACGACTTCACGACGGTGCGGCAGCCAACCGAGGCAGAGTTGTCCAGACCTGCGACGACGAAGCTCCCGAAATCATTCCACCGGACCAGGCATATGTGACAGTGCCGATTCCGCCTCCTCCCCTTCCCGGCCCAACAGCGACCGTTCGGGTCGATACCTCGCGACTTGAAGCGATCCGAGAGGAAAGCAGAAAGGCCAGGGAACTCCTTTCTACAATCTTCGCCGACGATGCGGAGCAAGCTCTTGAGCCACCTCCGATCGAGCCCGAGGAGCCGGAAACATCCGGAGATCTCTTCGAAGGCCTGGAGCGTCGCTACGGCGCACTGCTTTTGGAGTTGAGGGTACGCGGGCAATGGGCAACCGACGAGTTCGCGCGCCTTGCCCGTGAAGCGGGCCTGATGCCCGCTGCCGTTATCAACGTCCTCAATGACTGGGCCTTCGACATCTTCGATGAGCCGCTGCTCGAAGGCGACGACCCGATAACGATCAATCTTCAGCTGCTTCCGCTGCCGACAGGCTCAGGATCTGAGTCCGATGAGAGAGTGACGTCATGATAGCCAAGGCATCAGCGATTAAGCCACGCGACCGCGATACAATCCTGAGCGCACTACGCGCAGGCGTCGTTCCCCGCCTAGGCTTGCAGCATATCCAGGTTGGGCGTCAGCGGGAGATCGAGGCGCTAGTCAACGATATCGATCGCGTCGATGGCGGCGGCGCGTCAATCCGGTTCGTCATCGGCGCGTACGGCGCGGGCAAGACCTTCTTCCTTTTCCTCGTCCGTCAGATTGCCTTGCAGAGAAAGCTGGTCGTTTGCCAAGCCGATCTCGCTCCAGACCGCCGTATTCACGCAACTGGCGGACAGGCACGCACTCTCTACGCGGAGCTGGCCAAGAGTATCTCGACGAGAGCGACGCCGGACGGAGGAGCGTTGCGAAACATCCTTGAGAGCTTCATTCAAAAGGCGTCGGAACGGGCAAGTGCGACAGGCAAGACGATCGAGACTGCGATCAACGAGCTTCTAGGCGACGTTAGGGAGATGGTGTTCGGCTACGACTTCGCGACCGTCGTAACCGCATACGCCCGTGGCTATGAGGAAGGTGACACCACCCTGCAGGACGCCGCGCTTCGTTGGCTTCGCGGTGAGTATACCACTCGCACCGACGCACGAGCCGCGCTAGGGGTCCGTTCCTTCATCGATGACTCGGCCTTCTATGACGCCCTCAAACTACTGGCGCGGTTCTGTCGCGTAGCGGGGTTCGGCGGCCTGCTTGTCTGCCTCGACGAACTAGTGAACCTCTACAAACTTCAGAGTGCGCAAGCACGCAAGCAGAACTACGAGCAGATCCTGCGCATTCTCAATGATGTGTTGCAAGGCTCGACGGAGGGCATCGGCTTCGTTCTCGGGGGCACTCCCGATTTCCTTCTCGACACCCGACGCGGTCTTTACTCCTACGAAGCGCTTCAGTCGCGCCTCGCTGAGAACAGTTTCGCTCGGGACGGCCTCGTCGATTACTCAGGCCCGGTGATCAACCTGCCCAACTTGACACCTGAGGAACTCTACCATCTGCTTGAACGGCTGCGCGATATCTTTGCTCTCGGCGACTCGCAGAAATGGCTCGTGCCCGACGAAGCGCTCCATGCCTTTCTGAACCATTGTGCCAATCGCATCGGTGAGGCGTACTTCAGGACGCCACGAAACACCGTCAAAGCCTTCGTCGACCTTCTGTCAATCATCGAGCAGAATCCAGGAACGAGTTGGCGCGAGCTTCTCGGTGGTGTGGACATCGACGAGGATCGCGGAGACATCGCGGATCATCAGCTGATCGTGGACGGAGATGATCCGGATGACGAACTCGCAACCCTCCGGCTTTGATCGTCTCTCAAGACCAGTTCGCCAATGGATCTGGCAGCAGAAGTGGCAGTCGTTGCGCGATGTCCAGGAGAAGGCTATTCCGGCTATTCTCACCGGCGGCGATGTCGTTATTTCGGCGCGAACGGCGGCGGGAAAGACGGAAGCGGCTTTCCTACCCTTGCTCAGCCGACTGGAGGCCAAGGAAACCAGCGCCGATGGCTTCGCACTCCTCTACGTGAGCCCTCTCAAGGCCCTGATCAACGATCAGCATCGTCGACTCGAAAGCCTATGCGAGTGCTGTGATGTCCTGCTCACGAAGTGGCACGGCGACGTCTCGTCAAACGTGAAGGCGCGCGCACGCAAACGTCCGAGCGGTATCGTACTCATCACGCCGGAGTCGCTCGAAGCGTTGCTGGTTAGGCGGGGCGGCGAAGTCAGTCATCTCTTTTCCAATTTGGAAGCGGTCATCATCGATGAGCTACATGCCTTCATTGGTACGGAGCGCGGCATGCAGATGCAGTCGATCCTAAACCGGATCGAGGTAGCGACCGGGCGGGATCGGATTGATCGGATTGGATTGTCAGCCACTCTCGGAGATATGCGCCTTGCGGCCGAAGCCTTGCGCCCAGGCGACGGCGAGGCGGTGACTTTGGTGGAAGGGAACGATCCCGGCAACGGTGTCCGCCTCCAGGTGCGCGGCTACCTTCTGGAAAGGCCAACGGTTCCGCCGAAGGCAGATGCGCCCGAAGAACCGGAATCCGACAACGACATACCCAAGGAAGACGAGTTCTCCCGCTCATTGCTTCCGAAGGCGATGTCAGACGATCTCTTCCGTCTCACGCGCGGCAAGCGCAATCTTCTGTTTGCGGGCTCCCGTGTGAACGTTGAGGTCTGTGCCGATCGACTTCGCAACATGTGCGACGACGAGAGGCTTCCGCAGGAATTTTTCGCCCATCATGGCAGTCTTTCGAAAGCCATCCGTGAGGACGTCGAAACCAGGCTCCGAGATGATCCCCGTCCCACTACAGCCGTTGCAACGACCACGCTGGAACTTGGCATCGACATCGGTGATGTCGACGCCGTCGCGCAGATTGGCCCAGGCAGCTCCGTCGCATCGCTACGGCAACGCATAGGACGATCGGGTCGACGCACAGGACACCCGGCAACGCTACGTATGTTCGTTGCGGTGCCTCCCTTCGATCGTGGAGGGCATCCGCTGGATCGCTTGCGCCTCGACTTAGTGCAGGCGATTGCGATGGTCGAATGCCTGATTGCCAACTGGTGCGAGCCGCCGATCAAAGCGGGACTGCATTTGCCGACACTCATCCACCAGACCCTCGCACTGATCCTTCAATACGGCGGCGTATTGCCCGCTCAGGCATTCAAACTTCTCTGCATCCGCGGTCCATTCAGAAACGTTGATCGAGAGCTGTTCGCCGATCTGTTGCGCTGCATGGCGTCCGACAGCTGTCGCCTCATCGAGCAGTCCGGAAATGGAGTGCTAATGATCGGCTCGGGCGGCGAGGAAATCACAGAAAGCCACGACTTCTATCCGGTGTTCACGACCGAACAGGAATATCGCATCGTTCACGAAACCCGCACCCTCGGGACCTACCCTCTCAACTCGCCCCTTGCTCCGGGCGAGACGATCATATTTTCGGGTCGTCGTTGGCGGATCGTCGACATCGATGACCGAGCTCGCGTCATAGCCGTCAAGCCGACACGCACAGGCAAGCCGCCCCATTTCTCGGGTCGCGGCGGCGCGATTCACGACTGCGTCGTGGACACGATGCGAGCTGTCCTTTGCTCAAGCGACGCCTATCAGTACCTTGACCAGCAGGCGACTCGCCAGCTAGACGAAGCACGCGAAAGCTTCGGGGAACTTCAACTCGATCGTAAATCGGTTATCGGGCACGGCCAGGGAGTGCTGTTGTTCCCGTGGGTCGGTACCCGCAAGCTTGAAACCCTGACGCTGGCTCTCATAGCAAAGCAGTTCAAGGCATCCAGCTATCACCATTCCATCGAATTGTCCGACTGCAGCGTCAATGGCGTTTTGGAAACGCTAGAGGAGATAGCGGATGCCCCCGCCCCCGATGGTGTCGTCCTCGCAGGCAATCTCGCGCAGCCGGCACTTGCCAAGTTCGATAGCTTCCTGTCGCCCGAGCTGATGTGTCGCGTTACCGCCACCGAGCGCATCGACGCCGAGAGCTTACCGGAAATTGCGAGAGACCTACTGGAGCCGTAAGGTACATTTCCGTTTGGCCACTGGGGATCCCCCGCCCGACGACCAATAGCCGTTCCTGTCTGCCTGGGCTTCCGAATAGCGCAAACGCCAATCAGTGAGCTGGGAGCCGTTCCACACCAGACATCGTCGAGTTGGCCGTCAAGGATCTGCGACATAGGGCGCGGACCACCAGTATCAGCAGCAAAGAAGTCCCGGTGGATACAACACTTGCACCGAAGAGAACGCGATTGTCAGGAAGGGTGGTGACGATTGACCCGATCGAGTGAGCCCACTCCGGTCGCGTGGTCCAAATCAAGCCCATTGTTGCCAACCACGCCGCCACACCCACGCGCGTTGCCTGTTTCGCCGCCACCCGCCCGGACCAATCATCGATACGGTTCTCGATCGTTGCCTCCAATTGGGAGAGCAAGACCCGATGGTTCTCTATCTCCTCGCTGGCGTTATCCGTGGCCCTATTTAGTTGCCGACCTCGCAAACTGCGCTCGTCGAACCGCCCATCAACTCGCCTTAAAAGCCCGGCCGCATCCCCAGAGGACTGTATCTCGAAGAATATCGTCTGGTTCGAGTCAATCGCTGCTCTGTGGACCGAGAGCTGATCGAGTTCTTCATGCGTTGGTCCCAGTTCGGCGACGGAAAGTATGTGGCGCACCTTAAGGGCTCGCCACTCGGCAAAAAGCCACCATACGAGAACTGCAACTGGCCCAAGCAGTCCAAACGCAACATAGGCGGCGAATACGATGATTCCGAAAATAACGACCACGAGTCCAAGCGCACCGTCTGATGACTTTCGTTTGGCCATAACTTCGTGCCCCTTGCCATGCAGCAGCTATCTCTTACCGATTACACTTTGGGGTGTTCGCCTGCCCGCGTTTCCGAAACACTAAAGCTGACTCGGGTTGTGGTCACTACGACTAACCGCTTACGGGCGAGATCCTGAGTTCTTTCAAGATGCGAGTTCAGATGTGCACCACCCCAAAATTGCCTTTATCTCCCCCAAAACGGCGCCCGCCACCCCGCAGCGACTGCCTGAGCTTCATCGCAGAACCAGCGCTCGCCACGCTCTGTATTCACCTTCGTCCTGGAGTACCAAGGCGACCATGGTGCATGGTAGATGTGCTCGCCCTTGGCGTTGATGTTGCCCTTGATTGGGCAACGACGGTCCGGAACCGACTGAATCGCGCTTTCCCACTTGTGCGAGCGGAAATCCCAGGGAGTTTCAGTCTCAGCTTGCCAGACGCCGGCGGCACTACTGCGTGCCCTCTCCTCGTCGACGTCGTAGTCGTGGGAGTACTTCTTAAAAGACCAAGCTAGAGCACGTCCGGCTTAATCCGGTTCATATCCAGCCGCTGCAAAATAGTGTGCGCACTGATCGGGGGTAAAAAGTGGGATAGCTGTTCCGACCGCATCCCAGAG
>Ga0206116_1000554_pt1 | contig 35473 bp, 21 predicted proteins | sample 3A1Ametagenome_FD_178000 | JGI IMG/M metagenome (GOLD analysis project Ga0206116, IMG submission 178000) | Enriched microbial communities from leaf-cutter ant dump, University of Wisconsin, Madison, United States - 3A1A | ecosystem: Environmental > Terrestrial > Nest > Insects nest > Nest dump...
ATACAACGGCTCCGGTGAATGAGCCTCCGGTAACGCATTAACAACCAATGTAAACGAAGTTACTGAATAACAACCATTCGCGTTCTCAGCTCTTACCCATATAACTCCACCTGTGGATTCATAAGCCTCAACATCTGCTATAGCAGAAGAACCGGATTGAGCATTTTCTTGAGATGTATGATACGTAATAGTAGCCGTTCCTGATGTTAACACCGAAGATTCTTTGGTACTCAAATCGAAAGTAGCCTTTCCATCCTCTTCCTCACACAAAGCATAATCAGTAATATCAGTAGCTACTTGTGGCGCTGCCAATTTCACCAAACTCACACTTGATATTGACGGACAATTTCCGTTTTGAGGAGAAATACGGATGTGAACTGTTTGATTAGACGTAATCGTATATTCATCTACAGGAGCAATCGCTCCTATATTATTTTGAGCTTGTGATAAAGATTGATGGAAGGTAACTACATCAGTCACATTACCACTCACTAACGGAATCAACGGAGTCAAATCAAATGTTGCTGAACCTATATTGTTGTTATCGCAAAGTTCTAGCGGCTCTGGCGATGGTACTTGTCCTAATGGATTTAAAACTAAATTAAATGAGGTTACTGAAAAACATCCATTCGCATTCTCAGCTCTCACCCAAATAGTAACTCCTCCTGCAGACGGATATGCATCGGCAGGGACAATTGGTGCATTTCCACTTTGAGCATTAGCCAGTGATGTATGGAAAGTAAGCGTAGCATTATCTCCGTTTAGAATCTCCTCTGATTTGGTTGTTAAATCAAATATCGTTTGACCACTACCATTCATATCACACAATTCGTAGTCTGAGACTTCGTTAAGGATGTTCGGAGCAGCATGAACAGTAATCTGGAAACTCTCTATCGTATAAAAACCTGTTTCATTATCTGTACCTCGTATATAAACAGTTGTTGTAGTTCCAGCCGAAACAATAAATGGTTGTGTATGATCAATAACATCTAGGTTAGCTCCTGCTCCTTCAAATGTATAGTGGAATGTAACCGTATGATTTGGTAAAGCCCCTATAATACCAGGAATAAAAGAAGCTAAATTAAATGATTCCGAACCGGTTCTGTCATTATCACAAACCACTATATCAGCAGGTGGTGTAATGGCGCAATCTGAAACATTTAAAGTAAATTCGAGAACTATAAAACAAGGGCTACCATTTAACAACTGGATACGAACATAGATTATTTGTCCGTCATATCCTTGGAAAGCTGTTAAATCAATATTAGAGGTATCTCCGCCAATAGTTCCCCATTGAATTGGCCATTCCCATTCCACATAATCCATATCTAAATGGAATGTTACTGTTGCGTCATTCGGATCTAAACCTTCAGCATATATCTGCTCATACGCTTCTGTCAAGTCAAAAATATTACCACATCTAATCATATCCTCAGGCTCACCTGCAGGAATCTCATCGTAATACTCTACGATAATAGTTCCCGAAGGTAAATCACATAATGTAGGAGGAGTTGTTGAGAGTATATTTATGTTAGCATCCAAACGATAAACTCCGGCTTCAGAAACTTCATAAGTCGGATCAATCGCTCCTGGTATAGCCACATCATCTTTAAACCACTGATAAACATAATCCACATCACATCCTTGTTCAATTTCTTGTAACCCAGATTCTAAAACAATTGTTTCATCAGGACATAATGCAGTACCAAGATTTTCTACGTATGGTGTTCCTAAATCAATACTACCTATGTCAAAACTACCTGCTTCTAAAAAAACAGCTGAGTCGAGCGTTGAATCATCGTAGTCGCCGATTGCTAATTTAATTCTATATTTTCTACAAGGAATAACTGTAGATTGAGCTGTTAGTTTTACAGTATTTCCTTTCATGTTAATTGGATCACCAGCTTGGTTTGACTGGTCATAATATTGCAAGTTTACCGCCGGACAACCATGTAAGCCGTTTCTGATAGTAAGCACTGATACCGGTTGAGTTGTTCCTGGAACTAATGCTATATTGGTTTGAACTCCGGTAGTTAAATCCGTTAGTATGAAAGCAAATACATCGGCAAAACTACATTGCCAAATTGTAGCATATTCGTTAGAAGCGAACAAGAAATTAAAACTCATGAAGTCATTAATCGGCGTAAAGTCGAATTGTAAAAAAGTTACATCATTTACACTTAAAGGCTGACCATTTGCTATACTAATATTTTGTAGTTGGGTATCACCCAAGTTTGAAGCTGTTCCGTCTCCTGCTCCACCCGAATATGGACCTGCCGTATTCATTACAGGACCGCAACGCATTACGATACCTTCTCGAATCGGAAAATCCGAGTTATTCGCGTGGAAATATCCCATACCTGCTGAATATCCCTGAGACGTTATATTTTCAACTAATGAACAATCCATATCCACCAACACATCGTTTATTAACTGTTGTGGGGTATACATGTTGTTATTAATGGTCACAAAATTTGGCAACGGTAAATCCGTATGAAGAATCGGTTGAGGTTGCGGATTCGGATCTACAATAGGAGATGTAACATACACTCTATTTACTAAATTAAAACTAGTATTAAAATTCGAAGGAACGGTCATTGTTACCGTATAAGTAACGGTTTGTCCTACTGCTAAGAATGGTATTTGTTGATTTAATTGTCCTACTCCCGAGGTACCTATACTCGAAGACCAATTCATTTGAACTATTCCTAAAGGGTACGGGTCATACACTTGGATGTTTGAAGCATTACTCGGCCCCATATTGGTAACCGTAATAGTATATACTACATCACTTTCGATAGAATAATGAGATATAGTGTTTGTCTTTTGAATAAATAAATCCGCTTTTGGTTGTGCCACTGCATAATTATTACACGTCAAACACACAATAGACGGACTCTGCGTATCACTCGTTACTTGTACTGAATTGGTGATAGGTTGATTATAATTCGAAGGTATTGGAATAAATACACTATAAGTTACGGCTTGTCCATTGGCTAACACAGCTATAGAATCGGTTAAATTTCCGGTGCCGAATGTTCCGTTATCTCCTGACCAAATTATGGAGGTTGGATCGATTCCGGAGATATTAGGCATAATATCCGTTACTTGAACATTCTGAGCATTGTCCGGACCATTGTTCTCCACTACAATAGTATAAACTAAACCTGTGGTATGAGCACTATGATTCAACGAATAAGTTATATTCGCAGGTAATGGTCCACCAAAGTTTACGGTTGGTATATGTACAGCCGGATTAAAATCTTCATTTATAGGGACTGTTATATAAAAATTAACGGTGTGTTGAGGTAAAATCGACACATTGCTCGATAAGTTCCCTGTACCCGAAGCGCCATTGGTACCATTCCATACCACATCAGTTGCTGGAAAAACGCCTGGCATCGTTACTCCTACGTTTACTATTGTTGGTGCTGGCAAAGTTGTCGGATTAGTCTCTGTGGTATTTGTCAAAGTAAGTACATAAACCATGGTAGAACCCGGTACATATGTATTGTAAGTAACTAAACTTGTGAGGTTTGACCCAGGTGTAGGGCTAGTTACTGTTACTGCAGCATTAGTAAGCAAATGTGAAGCTTGATTGAATCCAACAGGAATCGGCACAGTGATTTGATACGTCACTATTTCTCCGGAAGCTAATGCCGGAATAATATCCGTTACCTCGCCCGTCCCTGAAGAGCCATTACTCCCAGTCCAAGTTGCCGAAGGATAAATAGCAGGAATATCAATATTTACAGAAACATCATTCGCTGCATTCAAACCGTCATTACCCACTTGTACAAAATAAGTAATCGTTTGGTTTATATTATTGATATATTGGAAAGTTGGTGTTGGTGTAGACTTAGTTGCTACTACATCCGCAACAAGCATTTTAGGAGCAGCATAATGTGCACAACCCAAACACACATAATTATAATTAGGCGTATCAGAAGTAACGCTTACTTGATTTGCAATTATTTGATTAAAATTCTGTGGTATAGGGATGGTCAACTCATAAGTTACTGTTTGCCCTAATGCAAGGGTTGCTAAAGTATCTGATAAGTTTCCGTTGCCCGATGAGCCATTACTTCCTGTCCAAGAAACCGTTGCAGGGTCTATTCCAGGAATAGTCGGGATTACATCACTTACTTGAACATTATAAGCAGTGTGCGGACCTTGATTTTCAACGGTAATGGTGTACACCAAATCTTCTCCAGCCACATAAGCATTATCCGTAATTACATATTGAATATCATATGTTTCGGTTGGATGAGTTACCGTTACCGCACCTATTAAACTTGTTCCTGTTAGATAACTAGACGGAATCGGCACAGTGATTTGATAGGTAATAATCTCTCCGGCATTAATATCGGTAGTTTGAGAGATAGCTCCGGTTCCAGAAGTTCCATTAGTTGAACTCCACACTACAGAACCTGCATTAACTCCTGCTACATACGGAATTTCAACCAATAATCCTTCTGCATCAATGTCCGAATTATTCCCTATTTGTACAAAATAAGTAATAGTCTGATTGATATTATTGAAGTATTGAAAAGTCGGCGTAGGTGTAGATTTAGTCGCTACTACATCCGCAACAAGCATTTTAGGAGCAGCGTAATGTGCACAACCCAAACATACATAGTTATTATTAGGCGTATCCGAAGTTACGCTCACTTGATTTGCAATTATTTGATTGAAATTCTGTGGTACAGGGATGGTTAACTCATAAGTCACTATTTGCCCCAAAGCAAGGGTTGCTAAAGTATCTGATAAGTTTCCGTTGCCTGATGAACCATTACTTCCTGTCCAAGAAACCGTTGCAGGGTCTATTCCAGGAATAGTCGGGATTACATCACTTACTTGAACATTATAAGCAGTGTGCGGACCTTGATTTTCAACGGTAATGGTGTACACCAAATCTTCTCCAGCCACATAAGCATTATCCGTAATTACATATTGAATATCATATGTTTCGGTTGGATGAGTTACCGTTACCGCACCTATTAAACTTGTTCCTGTTAGATAACTAGACGGAATCGGCACAGTGATTTGATAGGTAATAATCTCTCCGGCATTAATATCGGTAGTTTGAGAAATAGCTCCCGTTCCAGAAGTTCCATTAGTTGAGCTCCACACTACCGAACCAGCATTAACTCCTGCTACATACGGAATTTCAACCAACATACCTTCTGCATCTACATCAGAATTATTCCCTACTTGCACAAAATAAGTAATAGTCTGATTGATATTATTGAAGTATTGATAGTTAATTTGAGGTGTTGTTTTGGCAGCCACTATAGTAGCTTCTTGCACTGCTCTCGGATACGAATAATTGGCGCAACCTAAACAAAGAATATTGGTATTAGTAGTATCCGAAGTAACATTTACTGTATTGGCAATAATTTGATTATAGCCTTCCGGGATTGGAATAGTAATTTGATAGGTAACCACCTCATCCGGATTTAACTGTGCAATGGTATCCGATAAATTTCCGGTTCCGGCGGTGCCGTTACTTCCTGTCCAAGTAACCGCAGTAAGATCCAAGTCAGTAATTGTAGGAATAACATCACTAACCTGAACATTTAGTGCCGGATTCACTCCTTGATTGGCAACCGTTATGGTATAAACTAAATTTTCGCCAGCACCATACGAATAGTTAGTAATTAAATGTTGAATATCGTACGCTTCAGTCGGGTGAGTCACATTTACTGCATCTATCAGATTTGTTCCAGCTACATATCCTGTTGGGATAGGAAAGGTAATTTGGTAGGTAATAATTTCCCCCGAATTAATAGCTATAGTTTGAGAAATGTTTCCGGTTCCTGAAGTTCCGTTGGATGAGTTCCAAACCACAGCAGCTACATCTACAGTTGCTAGATATGGGATTTCAACCAATAATCCTTCTGCATCAACAGCCGAATTATTACCTATTTGAACAAAATAAGTAATCGAAGTATGAAAACCATCATACGAAAATGGCTGCGGAGAGGTTTTTGAGACAACAATACTAGTGGACTGAGAAAATCCAAATAAACTGACCACTAAAAAGAAAAAGAGTAGAGTTCTTTTCATAGAATTTGTTTTATATTATTCAACACTACAAGAGTGTTTTGAAATTGTTAAAAAAAACTTAGTCAAATGCTAATAATCTCCAAATATAATCAAAATTGATTTTAAGTTTAGTAATTTTGCGAAAATTTTACCCTCATGGTGTCTGTTAAAATTACTCCTACTTCTAATATAACTATTCTTAAATTTGAATTTCCTGAATTTATCACTAAGGAAAATTATGAATTTAAAAATATTGACGAGGCAAAGCTCTCACCGCTTGCTCAAAAACTGTTTTATTTACCATTTGTAAAAACCGTATATATCTCAGGTAATTTTATCGCTATTGAACGTTACAATATTGTGGAATGGGACGATGTAAAAGACGATGTTGCCAGTCAAATCAATGACTTTGTAAATGGTGGCGGCTCAATTATTACTGAGGCTGTTGCCGCTAAAAAAGTTCCGGTTTCAATTTATGCCGAAAGCACACCAAATCCGAATGTAATGAAGTTTGTTTCGAACAAACTTATCGTTAAAAATTCGGTAGAATTCAAAAACATAGACGATGCGGCTCCGTCAGAACTCGCTAAAGCACTCTTTATGTTCCCGTTTGTAAAAGAAGTGTTTATGGACGAAAATTATATTTCGATTACCAAATACAATATGGTAACTTGGGACGAAATTGTACAAGAATTACGCGCTTTTATCAAAGATTATATCGAGCAAGGAAAATCTATTTTGGATGAGTCAAAATATGTTCCATCTGCGGTTCAAGAACAACAACTCGACCACAATTTTGATAAATTAGACCCAACATCTCAGCAAATCATCAATATTCTTGAAGAGTATGTGAAACCGGCGGTCCAGTCAGATGGTGGAAATATAGCTTTTGAATCGTATGACGAAAAAGATAAACGCGTAAAAGTAATTTTGCAAGGCGCTTGTAGCGGATGTCCATCATCGACATTTACACTAAAAAGCGGTATCGAAAACATGCTAAAAGATATGCTTCAGGACAACGAAATCAAAGTAGAAGCAATCAATCAATAAGAGAAAATATACTTAAATAAAAAAGGAGCTCATTAGCTCCTTTTTGTTTATTATGATTTTAATTTATCGAGTATATCCGGAATTTTCTTTATGTTCGCTAATTCCTTTAATTTCTCACGAGATTCTTCGATTGGCGTGCCGAAGTAGGTTTTTCCTCCTTCGATAGATTTTGTTACTCCGGTTTGTCCTAAAACCACAGCTTTAGCACCGATTCTAATGCCGCTTGTAACTCCAACTTGCCCCCACAGCGTAACTTCGTCTTCAATAACCACACAACCGGCAACGCCTACTTGAGAGGCTATCAAGCACTTTTTACCAATTACTGTATCATGACCAATCTGAATCATATTGTCCATTTTGGTTCCTTCACCAATGGTTGTATCTCCGGTTACACCTCTATCAATAGTGCAATTCGCTCCGATTCCGACATTGTTTTGAATCACTACGCGACCTCCGGAAATCAATTGATCAAAACCTTCCGGACGTTTTTTGTAATAGAAGGCATCTCCTCCAAGAATCGTCCCGGAATGAATAATTACGTTATCACCAATAATCGCATCGTCATAGATGATTACGTTGGCGTGAATCAAACAATTTTTACCAATCACAACATTATTCCCGATAAAACAATTGGGTTGAATAATGGTTCCTTCTCCGATTTTAGCCGAATCAGCGATGGAGCTACTAGCCGGACGGAACGGATTGAAGTGTTTAGTGAGTTTATTAAAATCTCTAAACGGATCATCAGAAATAAGCAAAGCTTTCCCTTCAGGGCAATCAACCTCTTTATTGATTAGAACAATCGTTGCTTTGGATTGTAACGCCTTATCGTAATATTTCGGATGATCAACAAAAACGATATCACCCGATTCTACCACATGGATTTCGTTCATCCCTAAAACCGGAAAATTCTCATCTCCTACGTATTTACAAGAAATAATTTCAGAGATTTCTTTTAGAGTATAAGTTCTATTAAATTTCATTGTATTCAGAAAAATAAAGCTTGTCTAGTCGGACAAGCTTTAAAAATTTATTGAGTATTATTCTTTTACACGCTCCATGTAAGCTCCGGTAGCGGTATCAATTTTAATTTTATCTCCTTCGTTGATAAATAACGGAACGTTGATAGTTGCTCCGGTTTCAACAGTAGCAGGTTTTGTTGCATTAGTTGCTGTATTTCCTTTAACTCCTGGCTCTGCATAAGTAACTTCTAGAATGATTGAAGGTGGCATATCTACAGAAAGAGGCGCTTCAGTTTCTGTATTGATTTGAACCATCACATTCGTTCCTTCTTTTAAAAGCTCTGGAGCATCAAGTACATTTTTGTTAAGAGTAATTTGCTCAAAACTCTCGGTATTCATAAAGTGAAAATCATCACCTTCTGCATAAAGATATTGAAATGTATGCGTTTCAACTCTTACGGTATCAATTTTATGACCAGCCGAAAAAGTATTGTCAAGAATTCTTCCAGTAGTTAAGCTTTTTAGTTTTGTTCTTACAAACGCAGGACCTTTACCAGGTTTTACGTGTAAGAATTCAACAATTTTGTAAATGTCGTGATTAAATTTAATGCACAATCCGTTTTTGATATCTGCTGTACTTGCCATTGTGTAATTTTACTTATATTATAATTTAGTATTTATAGTGCCGATCCTCCGGTATATCCTTTCATCACTCCACGAGAAGAATTTTTGATAAAATCAAGGATTTCATCTCTTTCCGGAGTGGCTTCCATCTCACCTTCAATAATAGAAAGCGCTTGCGAAGTATTGTAATTTTTTTGGTATAGTATTCTGTAAATGTTCTGAATTTCTCTGATTTTTTCTGGAGAAAAACCTCTTCTGCGAAGTCCAACAGAGTTAATCCCTACATACGAAAGCGGCTCACGAGCAGCTTTCACATAAGGCGGAACGTCTTTACGAACTAATGAACCTCCGGTTACAAAAGCGTGATTTCCGATATTTCCGAATTGCTGAACAGCTACCATTCCGGCTAACACAACATAATCACCCACGGTAGTATGCCCGGCAAGAGTGGTTCCGTTTGAGAAAATACAATTGTCACCCACGATACAATCATGCGCTACGTGACAATAAGCCATTATCCAACAATTATTACCGATTACGGTTTTCATTTTATCAGAAGTTCCTCGGTTGATGGTTACGCATTCGCGAATGGTCGTTCCGTCACCGATGATGGTTACCGTATCTTCATTCTGAAATTTCATATCCTGAGGAATTGCAGAAATTACAGATCCTGGAAAAATAGAACAATTTTTACCAATTCTGGCTCCTTCCATAATGGTAACGTTAGAGCCTATCCAAGTGCCTTCACCGATGATTACATTGTTGTGAATCGTAGTAAAAGGCTCGATTACCACATTTTTGGCTATTTTGGCTCCGGGATGAACGTATGCTAAAGGTTGATTCATAGTCTTATTAGTTTTTAGCTTTCACTATTTGAGCCATTAGTTCTGCTTCGCTAGCTAATTTTCCATTGGTGTAAGCATAAGCTTGCATATGACAAATTCCTCTACGAATCGGAGTTAATAACTCTAGTTTAAATATTAAAGTATCACCAGGCAATACTTGTTGTTTGAACTTCACATTGTCTATTTTCATGAAATAGGTCAAATAATTCTCCGGATCCGGAACCGTGCTAAGCGCTAGAATTCCTCCTGCTTGTGCCATGGCTTCTACTTGAAGAACTCCAGGCATTACAGGCGCTCCAGGAAAATGTCCAACGAAGAACGGCTCGTTCATCGTTACATTTTTAAGACCTACAACATGTTTATCGGATAATTCTAAAATTTTATCCACCAACAAAAACGGCGGACGATGCGGCAAAACATTCATAATCTGCACCGTATCCATAAGTGGTGGTTGCGTTATATCGAATGAAGGCACTTTGTTGCGCTCTTCGATTTTAATAATTTTAGAAAGTTTTTTGGCAAATTGCGTATTCACAAAATGCCCTGGTTTATTAGCAATAATTTTTCCTTTGATTCGGATGCCTACAAGGGCTAAATCACCCATTACATCAAGCAATTTGTGTCTTGCTGCCTCATTTGGGTAATGAAGTGTTAGGTTATCTAAGATTCCGTTTTGTTTTACAGAAATGTTGTCTTTCCCGAATGCCACTTTCAAGTGTTCCATCGTTTCCGGAGAGATTTCTTTATCAACATATACAATCGCATTGTTCAAATCACCTCCTTTGATAAGTCCGTGTTGCAATAATGCCTCTAGTTCATGTAAAAAGCTAAATGTTCTGGCTTTGGCAATTTCGGTTTTAAATTCAGACACATTTTTAAGCGTAGCATTTTGTGTTCCAAGCACTTTGGTTCCGAAATCAACCATAGCCGTAACTTGGTATTCTTCTGCCGGCATCACGATAATTTCGCTTCCGGTTTCCTCATCCGTATAAGAAATGACTTCTTTAACCGTGTATATATTTTGCTCCGCCTCTTGTTCAACAATTCCTGCCTTTTCAATAGCTTCCACAAAATATTTCGATGAACCATCCATAATTGGTGGTTCAGAAGCATTCAATTCTATAATAAGGTTATCTAAATCACACCCAATACAAGCTGCTAAAACGTGCTCCGAAGTCTGAATTTTCACCCCTTTTTTCTCAAGGTTCGTTCCTCTTTGCGTATTTACCACATAGTTTGCATCTGCTTCAATAACCGGATTTCCTTCCAAATCCGTTCTCACAAACGTGAATCCGTTATTTATCGGAGCGGGTTTAAAAGTCATTGTTACTTCTTTCCCCGTGTGAAGCCCTACCCCTTGCAGTGTGATTTCTTCTTTTATGGTTTTTTGTTTAGCCATTCTTTTATATTTAATTCGAATTAAACTTTACTTAAAAAATGAAAATCTAATCCTATTTTAAACTTTCGATTACGACATTTTCTTTTTTACATCCTCTAAATCAGATACAATTTTCGGGAGATTCTTGAAGTGAATAAACGATTTTGCGAAATCTCCGTATCCGAATGCCGGACTTCCCTGAACCACTTCACCGTCCGGAAGACTTTTTCCGATTCCTGATTGTGCTTGGATTTTCACTCCGTTTCCGATAGTGATATGCCCAACAATCCCGACTTGACCTCCGATAAAACAGTTTTTACCAACTTTGGTAGAACCCGCAATGCCGGTTTGCGAAGCAATTACTGTATTTTCGCCAATCTCAACATTATGAGCAATCTGAATTTGATTGTCTAGTTTTACTCCTTTGCGAATAATGGTACTTCCGAGTGTTGCTCTATCCACGCTTGTCAATGCGCCAATCTCTACATTATCTTCAATTATAACATTCCCGATTTGTGGAACCTTACTGAATGTTCCATCCGGATTCGGAGCAAATCCAAAACCATCTGAACCAATAATAGTTCCTGAATGGAACGTGCAATTATTACCAATTACCGATTCCGAATAAATGCGAACTCCGGCAAATAAAACCGTATTATCACCGATTTTCACATTATCACCCACAAAACAATTCGGATAGATTTTTACATTCTCTCCGATATTTACGTTTTTTCCGATGTATGAAAAGGCACCTAAATATAAATTTTCGCCATAGGTCACATTTTCAGACAAAAAAGAGGGTTGCTCAATTCCGGATTTCATCAATTTCACTTGATTGTAAAATTCCAAAAGTTTTGAAAAAGCTTTATAAGCTTCTTCAACTTTAATGAGTGTGGTGGTAATTGGGCTATCTGGAGTAAACGATTTATTAACTATAGTTGCGGTAGCTTTTGTCGAATAGATATGGTGTTCGTATTTCGGGTTTGACAAAAACGTGAGCGAACCTTCACTACCTTCCTCAATTTTAGATAGTTGAAATACTTCCGCTTGTGAATTCCCTACGATTTCACCTTCTAATATATCTGCTATTTGTTGTACAGTAAACTTCATTCTGACAAAAATATAAAAATTTAAATTACTTGAGAATTTTCTCTTATGAGTTTCGGGAAACACAAATAATATTTAACCACCTCTTCCGAAAGGTTTCTTAGGTAGGACTTATCAGAAGCTTCAATCAAATCTTCTTTCTGACCATCTTTCAGCAAAATCTCAATAGGTTCCGATTTTTTATCGTATGCTTTATTACTTATTTTTCCTTTAAAGATAAAATATTTTGCTTCTTTCGGGGTGATGTTTTGACTTTCACAGAAACTATTTTCGAGTGCCGAAATTTTTTCTTTTGAGATTTTATCGGACGAAACCTCGACTTTCAGCAAATCGCGATTGATAATCATTTCGCTCAAATTCTTAAGCACAAAATCATCACAATATTGCCATTCTTTCAAAGCCGAAATCACGTCGTTATCGTCCAAACGGGCAAATTTTTCGAGGATGTCGTTATCAAAATTGGTTTGGTCGATTTTATTCTCCAAGAAAAAGCCGAAAGCCGAACCACATACTAATTTTTTACCCGTATCATTTAATTCTTTAGCGCGTTGAAGAGTTTTGGTAAGCATTGCTTCAGCAACTATACTGGTTTTGTGCAAATAAGCCTGCCAATACATCAATCGACGAGCCACCAAGAATTTTTCTACCGAATAAATGCCTTTTTCGTCAATTACCAAGCTGTCATCAACCACATTGAGCATCTGAATCAGCCTTTCGGAATTGATATTCCCTTCAGCCACGCCCGAATAAAAGCTATCGCGTTTCAAATAGTCCATTCGGTCCATATCGAGTTGTCCGGAAATGAGTTGATGAAGGAATTTGCGGTGATAATTTCCTTTGAAAATTTCGATTGCCAAAGACAACTTCCCATCAAACTCTTGGTTGAGTTTATTCATAAAAAGTATCGAAATATCTTCGTGATGGATATTTACGATACTGTGCTCCATCGCGTGCGAAAACGGCCCGTGACCAATATCATGTAAAAGGATAGCAATATATAAGGCTTGTTCTTCTTCCTTAGAAATCGAAACATTTTTTTCTCGAAGTGTAGCTACGGCTTTTTGCATTAAGTGCATACAGCCCAAAGCGTGATGAAATCTAGTATGATGCGCTCCAGGGTAAACCAAATACGACAATCCCATTTGAGAAATTCTTCTTAACCTCTGGAAATACCGATGCTGAACCAAATCATAAATTAGCTCACTTGGGATGGATATAAATCCGTAAATCGGATCGTTGAAAATTTTAAGTTTATTGGTCTTGTTCACCCTGAAAGGTTATATTAATGAGCAAAGATAGGGATTTCTTATTTCACATTAATATTATTCAATATTCCTATTCTTTCTAATTTTTCTGACCCCGCCAATTGATTGGGATTAGTTCCCGGTTGGTCTTGAGGAACTTCAAGGTTTAGTTTTTTATAAAAATCAATCCAAAAATCATCTATCTGCTGCGTTTGAGGATTTTTAAAATTCATCGGGATTTGTTCAAAAACTTCATTTTCTCTAAAAGCCCTTTCGATAAAATCCGAACAATAATACGTAGAATCATTCAGAATATAGGTCCAATTATACGGTTTGCCTAACATTGACTTAGCATTTTCAATAGCCAAATTAGTAGCGTTTTTATTTGCTGCTTTCAGTCGATAAACTACCATATTTTGATGATTTGCTCGGTTTTCATTATAAAAATCATTCAAAGTTTGTCTGTTAGAACCTAATTTTGGCGAGGCGTGTAAAATAAAAATTCCATCCGAAGTGATTTCTATCAAACCGATATGATCAAAATTTTCGATTTTTGATTTTTGAGTCACACGATTTATGGCGCCTGATAAGTTTTCTTGTTTAGCTTCCACAAAAATTAAATCTCCGTTTTGGAGTTTGTTCGCACTAACATTCTTGTGACTTGAGCAAGAGAAAAGTAAACCAACAAAAAGTAATTGTAAAAAGTATTTCAAAGCGTTTTTTTAGCAAATGTAACCAAAAGCAATTTCGGAAAATGTTTTTTATCTTTGAAAGATAATTCCTGCGCTAAATGATAATTCCTCCTTACCTTAAAATAGGCGATACCGTAGCACTAGTCTGCACCGCTCGTAAATTCAATCCCCAAGAAGCTCAACCCGCTATCGAGTTGCTCGAAAGTTGGGGACTCAAAGTAAAACTCGGAAAAACTATTGGATTGGACAATTTTCAACTCGGCGGCACTGACCAAGAACGAGCAAATGATTTTCAGAAAATGCTTGATGACGATTCCGTTCATGCGATTTGGTGCGCTCGCGGTGGATATGGTACGGTGAGAATTATCGACCAGATTGACTTTTCTTCTTTTTTAAAAAATCCGAAATGGATTATGGGTTTTAGCGATGTAACGGTTTTGCATTCGCATATTCACAATTTAGGCGTCACGACTTTGCATTCCATTATGCCTTTTTCTGTCCCGAAAGCCGAAGAATTAGCCAAAGAAACGTTGCGAAAAGCACTTTTTGGAGCGTCACTTACGTACGAAATTCCGAATTCGGATTATAATAAAAAAGGAAGTACAAAAGGCGTTTTGGTCGGAGGAAATTTATCTATTTTATACAGTTTATTGGGTTCAAAATCTGCCATAAATACCGAAAACAAAATACTTTATATCGAAGATTTGGACGAATATCTATACCATATCGACAGGATGATGATGAACTTGAAACGCAATGGTTATTTTGACAAAATCAGCGGCATTATCGTCGGTGGTATGACCGATATGCACGACAATCAGATTCCGTTTGGGATGAATGCGCAGCAAATTATTTTGGATGTAACCAAAGAATACAACATCCCGATTTGTTTTGATTTTCCTGCCGGACACTTACCTGATAACCGAGCACTGATTCTCGGGAAAGAAGTTCTTCTTGAGGTAAATACTCAAAACACTAAACTAGAATTTCTGTAAAAATTATCGGTTTTTGACTTTAAAAACAAATAGGTATCTTTGCCGAAAATTAACACTATAAACCCTTAACAATATAAAATGGCAACTGTTTCAACCCAATTCGGAATACAACAAGCTTTAGAACAATTAGGTATTAAAGAACTAAACCTCGGAACTTCAACAGGATTAGAAAGTTTCGCAAACGGAAAAATCATAGAATCATATTCTCCGGTTGACGGAACTCTTATCGCAAAAGTTCAGGCTTCTACCAAAGATGATTACGAAAAAGCAATGCAAAAAGCTACAGAAGCATTCAAATCATGGAGAATGGTTCCTGCTCCAAAAAGAGGAGAAATCGTGAGACAAATGGGGAATGAACTTCGTAAACACAAAGAAGCTTTAGGGCAATTGGTTTCTTACGAAATGGGGAAATCACTTCAAGAAGGATTGGGAGAAGTACAAGAAATGATTGACATCTGTGATTTTGCAGTAGGTTTGTCAAGACAATTATACGGTCTAACAATGCACTCTGAAAGACCTTTACACAGAATGTATGAGCAGTGGCACCCAATTGGAGTAGTAGGAATTATTTCTGCGTTTAACTTCCCTGTAGCAGTATGGAGCTGGAACTCAATGCTTGCTTGGGTTTGTGGAGACGTTTGTATCTGGAAACCAAGCTCAAAAACACCTCTTTGTGCAGTTGCTTGTCAAAATATCATCCAAAAAGTATTGAGAGAAAACAACATTCAAGAAGGAGTTAGTTGTTTGGTTGTTGGAAACGAATCAGGAGATTTAATCAACAACGATAAGAGAATTCCTCTTGTATCTTTCACAGGATCTACAAGAATCGGTCGTCACGTATCAAAAACAGTAGCAGAGCGTTTCGGAAACACAATCCTAGAACTTGGAGGAAACAACGCTATTATTGTGTCTGAAAATGCAGATATCAACATGGTATTGGTGGGAGCAGTATTCGGAGCAGTAGGAACAGCAGGACAAAGATGTACTTCTACAAGACGTCTTATCATTCACGAAAGTATTTACGACAAAACAATTTCTGTTCTTCAAAATGCTTACAGACAATTAAAAATCGGAAATCCTTTGGATGCAAACAATCACGTAGGGCCACTAATTGACAAAGCTGCGGTTCAAGATTACTTAAACGCTATCGAAAAAGCAAAAGCTGAAGGCGGAAAAGTATTGGTTGAAGGTGGAGTTCTAGAAGGAGAAGGATACGAAAGCGGATGTTACGTAAAACCTTGTATTATCGAGGCTAAAAACGAATTCGAAATCGTTCAACACGAAACATTTGCTCCGGTTTTATACGTAATGAAATATTCTACTTTAGAAGAAGCTATCGAAATGCAAAACGGAGTTCCACAAGGACTTTCTTCTTCAATCTTCACAACCAACATGAGAGAAATGGAATTATTCCTTTCTGCAGCAGGTTCAGATTGTGGTATTGCTAACGTAAACATCGGAACATCGGGAGCTGAAATCGGAGGTGCATTCGGAGGAGAAAAAGAAACCGGAGGTGGACGTGAGTCAGGATCTGATGCTTGGAAAGCGTATATGAGAAGACAAACAAACACAATTAACTATAGCACGCAACTTCCTTTAGCACAAGGAATTAAATTTGATTTGTAAAAATTTAAAAATCCCATCAACCTCAAAGTTGATGGGATTTTTGTCTAAAATAAATATTGATTATGTATCATTCAAAAATAACTGGGTTAGGCTATTATGTTCCTGATAATGTGGTTACTAATGACGACTTATCAAAAATAATGGACACAAATGATGAGTGGATTCAAGAAAGAACAGGGATAAAAGAAAGACGTCATGTGAATAGCCCTGACCAAACTACCACTTCAATGGGAGTTAAAGCTGCTGAAGTTGCGATTCAAAGAGCAGGAATAAACAAAGAAGATATTGATTTTGTGATTTTTGCTACTTTGAGCCCTGATTATTATTTTCCTGGCCCGGGAGTTATGGTTCAGCGTGATTTAGGTCTTAGAACTGTAGGAGCTTTAGATGTTAGAAATCAATGTTCCGGATTTATATATGCCCTTTCTGTGGCAGATCAATTCATCAAAACCGGAATGTATAAAAATATTTTGGTTATTGGTTCAGAGATTCACTCTCGTGGATTGGATATGACCACTCGTGGTAGAGGAGTTTCGGTAATTTTCGGAGATGGAGCAGGAGCTGCAATTTTATCTCGTGAAGAAGATTTGTCAAAAGGAATTCTTTCGACTCACTTACATTCAGAAGGACAATATGCAGAAGAATTAGCACTTATTGCTCCGGGAATGGGTAAACGTTGGGTTTTGGATATTTTGAAAGACAACAACCCAAATGACGAAAGTTACTATCCACACATGAACGGACAATTCGTGTTCAAAAATGCGGTCGTTCGTTTTTCTGAAGTAATCAACGAAGGTCTCCAAACCAACGGATTGCAAGTTTCAGATATCAATATGCTCATTCCGCATCAAGCGAACTTGAGAATTTCGCAGTTCATTCAACAAAAATTCAGACTAACAGACGATCAAGTTTATAACAACATCCAAAAATACGGAAATACTACAGCCGCTTCTATTCCGATTGCTCTTACAGAGGCATGGGAACAAGGGAAAATCAAAGAAGGTGATTTGGTGGTGTTGGCTGCTTTCGGTAGCGGATTTACTTGGGGAAGTGCTATTATCAGATGGTAATTTCTTAAAAAGAAAACTTTATAAAATAGAAAAATCCGTATTGTAACTTATTCAATACGGATTTTTTATGTCTTATAAATCGGTAATTAAAATTCCAATTTCTTTTTACGCAATTCGAAATTCTGCCCGAGATACACTTTTCTTACCATTTCGTCTTGAACCAATTCTTCCGGAACTCCGGCTTTAAGAATTGCTCCTTCGAACATCAAATAGGTTTTATCGGTAATCGCTAAGGTTTCTTGCACGTTGTGATCCGTAATCAGAATTCCGATGTTTTTGTTTTTGAGTTGGGCTACAATTCGCTGAATATCCTCTACCGCCACCGGGTCAACTCCGGCAAAAGGCTCATCCAACAAAATAAATTTAGGATCGGTTGCCAGCGCTCTAGCAATCTCCGTACGTCTTCTTTCTCCTCCCGATAATAAATCTCCTCGGTTTTTGCGGATATGATTCAAGCTGAATTCGTCAATAAGCGAATCCAGCTTGTGTTGTTGTTCTTTTTTAGAAAGTTTGGTGAGTTGCAATACGCTCAAAATATTATCTTCGATAGATAATTTTCTGAAAACAGATGCCTCTTGAGCCAAATACCCGATTCCATGTTGTGCTCTTTTGTACATTGGAAAATGCGTGATATTTAAATCGTCAAGATAAATATTTCCACCATTTGGCTTCACAAAACCAACAATCATATAAAACGAAGTGGTTTTTCCGGCTCCGTTCGGCCCTAGAAGTCCGACAATTTCTCCTTGACTTACCTCTACCGACACCCCTTTTACAACGGTGCGCTTTTTATATGTCTTGATTAGATTATCTGCTCTTAATTTCATTTTCAAATGTTAAGACAAGCAAAGTTAATCGAATTATTAAATAAATTCTAGTTTTTAAGATTATGATATGAAATTATTGTAAATTAGTTTCTATGGACTATATATTGCTCATTTTAGGTCTTGCACTGATTATTATCGGATTTTTAGGGAGTTTTTTACCTGTTCTGCCGGGGCCACCCCTGAGTTGGGCTGGGCTTTTATGTCTTCATTTTATAGACAAAATAACGCTTAATCCATGGATATTGTGGGGTTCGTTCATCGCAATGCTCATCATAACGGTTTTGGATTACATCATTCCCGCACAAGGAACCAAACGATTTGGCGGAAGTAATTATGGTGTTTGGGGTACGAACATCGGGCTGATTGTCGGGATATTTGCTCCTATTCCTGCAGGATTTATTCTTGGGCCTTTCATCGGCGCGTTTATTGGAGAAATAATTTACAATTCGGATGATATCACACGAGCCCTCAAAGCAGCAATCGGTTCATTTATTGGTTTTTTGGTTGGCACGTTTATCAAAATTGTGTATTGCTTGATTATCCTTGGCTTATTTCTCTACTATGCTTGGGATGTAGTGTTCTAATTTTCATTTTTAAGATTTATTCTAAATAACTAAGCTCGATTGCGTATCTTTGCAGAAGCAAATTTGCAGAACTGATTATGAGTTTTGATATTCAAAAAATCCGAGAGGATTTCCCTATACTTTCACAACAAATAGGAAAATACCCATTAGTATATTTTGACAACGGAGCTACTTCGCAAAAACCAAAAGTAGTTATCGATGCCATCTCTGAATACTATACTACTATAAATTCCAACATTCATCGCGGAGTTCATACATTGAGCCAACGAGCAACCGATGCTTATGAAGTAGCGCGCGAAAAAGTGCGCAATCACATCAATGCACGCGAGGCTGCCGAAGTAATTTTCACCTCCGGAACTACCGAAAGCATTAATTTGGTGGCCAATTGTTTTACCTCATTACTCCAAACTGGAGACGAAATCCTCGTTTCGCATTTGGAACATCACTCGAATATTGTTCCGTGGCAAATGTTGTGCGAAAGAACAGGCGCTCAATTAAAAGTCATTCCGATTAACCAAAACGGAGAACTTATCATGGGGGAATTTGATAAATTGTTATCCGAAAAAACCAAAATCGTAGCTGTAAATCACGTGTCGAACGCGCTTGGAGTTATCAATCCTGTAGAGGAAATAATTGCAAAAGCTCATCAAAAAGGCGCTTGCGTCTTGATTGACGGAGCTCAAGCTGTAGCCCACTTGAAACCCGATGTACAAAAACTCGATTGTGACTTTTATGCCTTGTCTGCTCATAAAATGTGTGGTCCGACAGGAGTGGGAATATTATACGGTAAAAGAGAATGGCTCGAAAAATTACCTCCGTACAAAGGTGGTGGCGAAATGATTAAAGAAGTAAGTTTCGAAAAGACTACTTACGCCGAAATCCCGCATAAATTTGAGGCAGGAACCCCAAATATTGCCGGCGGAATTGTCTTGGGTAAAGCCATTGATTATTTAAACAAAATCGGTTTTGAGAACATTGCCGCTTATGAGCATGAACTTTTAACCTATGCGACCGAAAAATTATCAGAAATCCCAAACTTGGTGATTTACGGAAATTCTCAGCAAAAAGTGTCGGTGATTTCGTTCAATATCAAAGGTATTCACCCATACGACATCGGAACAATTATCGACAAAATGGGAATTGCCGTGCGCACCGGACATCATTGTGCCCAACCGATTATGAATTTTTTTGATATTCCGGGCACGATTCGAGCTTCGTTTTCATTCTACAACACCAAAGAAGAAATCGATTTACTGATTAAAGCGCTTCAAAAAGCGATTATGATGTTGTCATAACCTTTTTGGAATCAAAATTGTTAGTAAACATTGTAGACTAAAAATTAACTAACTTTGCATTACCAAAAATTCAAACTATGAAATCGCTGGCTATTATTCTTTTGACCGTACTGGCTACGGCAGTAAACAAGTGTTCTTCGTCTGATACTAAAGCTTTAAAGAAAGAATTAGTAATCGAATACGACGCTTCAACCCGAGGCAGTCAAAGCAAAGTTATTATCAAAAATGACTCTTTGATTGTGATGGAAGAAGGTAGAACACAAGGTGTGTATTACCACAAATTATCTGACCAAGATTGGAATGCGCTTGTAAAAGAATTTCAGAAAATAGACCGCGATAAAATCAGCACTTATAAAGCTCCGACCAATAAACGTGCTTCGGATGCGGCTAGAACCTCTCAAATCAGAGTTTTACACAAAGAAAATGTATACGAATCGAACCTTTTTGACGAAGGATATCCGCCTAGCGAGATTAAAGCTTTTGTAGAAAAGGTGACCAATTTATATATCAATTCAAAAAAAGAAAGAAAGTAATGACTATTAAAGAAGTTCAAGACGAAATCATCGATGAGTTTTCCATGTTTGATGATTGGGATGAGCGTTATCAATATATAATAGATCTCGGAAAAAGTCTTCCGATAATCGAAGATAAATTCAAGACAGACGATTATATAATCAAAGGATGTCAGTCTAAAGTTTGGCTAAACGCCGAGCAAAAAGGCGATAAAATTGTCTTTACAGCCGATAGCGATGCTATTTTAACCAAAGGAATTATAGCGATTATGATTCGCGTATTTTCCGGACAAAATGCTAAAGATATTTTAGAGGCATCAACCGATTTTGTAGATGAAATCGGACTCAAAGAACATCTTTCACCGACTCGTGCCAACGGATTGGTGTCGATGATTAAACAAATTAAAATGTATGCACTTGCTTTTAATAGCAAAAATTAAATACAATAAACACATTAGGGAAGTTTGGAAATGGAAGAATTTGATGATAATATCAGTTTAGGCGAACAAATCGTAAAGGTTTTAAAAGGAATTTATGACCCGGAGATTCCTGTCGACATTTATGAACTCGGACTTATATATGATGTGATGGTGAACGAAGATTTTGACGTAAAAATTCTAATGACACTCACCTCACCCAATTGTCCGGTGGCAGAGAGTCTTCCGCAGGAAGTGGAACAAAAAATCAAAGCTATCGATGCGGTAAAATCTGTAGAAATTGAACTTACTTTTGACCCGCCTTGGAGTAGAGATTTGATGAGTGAAGAAGCTAAATTTGAGCTCGGAATGTTATAAAGTAAATGAACCTGGTAAGAATCCCGCTTGTAAAAGTCACCATCGGGTTTATATCCGGACTTTTATTGGGCTTCATTTTCAGTCCTTCGCTTGGAGTAGGAATTGGAGCTTTGCTTTTTGGGGTCTTACTTTTTATTCTTGTTTATACAATTTTTGACAAGATAAATAAAATGCCAATACTTATTGGCATTTTTGTTTTTATTACCTCTTTATTAATTGGTGCATTTAATTGGGTAATTCATGATGATGTTTTAAACCAAAATCACTACTTGCATTCGGTTTCAACTCATCCACAATTAGTACACGTAACTTTAGATACCAAATTAAAACCAACAGCTACTAATTATAGGTTTTATGCACAAGTCAGCTCCATTGACAACCGACCTAGTTCTGGGAAAATCTTAGTAAATCTCAACAAAAAAGTATATTCTACAGAACCCGAAATCGGTTCTTCATTTTTGATTTACAACCCAATAATCCCGAATCAAAATCCTAAGAATCCGTATCAATTTGATTACGGACGCTATTTGGAGAAGCAAAAGGTGTATGGGCAATTATTCACAGACTCCATCAACAGTAAAAAAATTGGCACGCACAAAACGCTGAATTATTACACGGCAAAAGTTCGTCAAAAAATTATTTTCAATTTAGAAAAAAGCGAGTTCTCGAACCAAGAATTATCTGTGCTTCATGCTCTATTATTAGGGCAACAACAAGACATTTCGCCGGACATTATCCAAGCCTATCAATATGCCGGCGCGGTTCATATCCTATCGGTATCCGGATTACATGTGGCTTATATTTATTTGTTTTTGAATTTTGTCTTGAAGTTTATACCAAATTATCGACAAGGAAGATTACTAAAACTCATAATCCTTATCGGTTGTTTGTGGAGTTTTGCTTTGCTTGCCGGAATGGCTCCGGCTATCGTTAGAGCCGTAACTATGTTTTCGTTTGTTTCTCTCGGAAAGTACATTAGGCGTCATTCTTCTACGTTGTATTCGCTTATCATTTCGATGTTATTCATACTGTTATGGAATCCTGCCTTTTTGTTTGATGTCGGTTTTCAGCTCAGTTATTTGGCTTTATATTTTATTGTTTGGGTAAAACCAATGTTTAATAAGCTCTATCGTCCTACCCATAAAGTAAAAAAGTATATTTGGGATGTGGCGACGGTTTCTTTAGCGGCTCAAATTGGTGTTTTACCGCTTAGTTTGTACTATTTCAATCAATTCCCGACGCTGTTTATAATTACCAATTTATTTGTGCTTTTTCCGTTGTCATTCGTGATGATATACGGCATTGTAATCGCTGTTTTGGCTTTTGTGGGTGTGACTAATTTTTATCTTTCCAAAATTTTGGAATACGGGATTTGGTACATCAATCAGGTATCCATTGAAGTAGCAAAATTTGAAGGATTTGTGCTAAAAGATATTCCGTTTACATCTGGAATGCTCATAGCGAGTTACCTCTTTATATTTGCTTTTTTCCAGTGGTTTAAATCCAAGAAATACCAAAGCTTGGTTGTAGCGCTCTCTGGTGTAATTTTATTCCAACTATCCCTAATATATCAGAAAAAGCAAACTTTGGAAAGTAGCGAATTTGTTATATTCAACAAGTCAAAATCTACACTTTTGGCCTATCGAGAATCGGGCGAAATAAAGTTGTTCTCTAAAGATTCGACAAGCACTAAAGACCCTTTAATTAAAAGTTATAAAATAGGAAGTTTTGCTTCTATTACCTCCGCTGATTCGCTTCAAAACTTTTTTTATCTGAATGGAAATAAAATCATGATAATTGATACGTCGGGCGTATATAATCCGATTTGGCAACCCGATATTTTACTGCTTTGTGGTTCGGCAAAAATCAATTTGGAACGGCTTCTGCAACAGCACAAACCCAGTATTATTGTGGCGGATGCTTCTAATTACAAGTCATATGTTGAGCTTTGGAAATATACTTGTGAGAAACATGAAGTAGAATTTCATTCAACCTACGAGAATAGTTTTTTTAGTATTGAATCGAATAAATAAAAAAACAAAATCCGTATGAAACGGGTATTTCACACGGATTTTGTCGGCATTAGTACTAACTTAATATTAAATAAGGTTTCTGTTTATTAAGAACCACACATTTCGCAATCATCACCTTGTAATGCTGCCATTTTTGAGCGTTCTATCATTGCTTTAAAATCATTAGCATCCACAGCTTCCGTTTCTAAAGTTTCTGGCAGGGTATGCTCTTTTTTATCATTGTTTAGGGTAAACTTAATGGCATCTACCGCACTCTTTGTTCTTAGGTAATACATACCTGTTTTAAGTCCGGATTTCCAAGCATAGAAATGCATTGAAGTTAGTTTTGCAAAGTTTGCGTTCTCCATAAACAAGTTCAGTGACTGAGACTGGTCGATAAAATATCCTCTTTGACGAGACATATCCAAAATATCTTTCATACTCATTTCCCAAACCGTTTTGTAAAGTTCTTTAATATCTTGCGGGATGATGTCAATATTTTGAACCGATCCATTGTGTCTCATGATTTCTTGTTTGAGGCTCTCGTTCCAAAGACCTAAATTTACAAGGTCTTGTAACAAGTGTTTATTCACCACAATAAATTCTCCTGAAAGCACGCGGCGCGTATAAATATTCGAAGTATATGGCTCGAACGCTTCGTTATTCCCTAATATTTGAGAGGTTGAAGCTGTAGGCATCGGCGCTACTAGAAGTGAATTTCTCACTCCGTGCTCCATCACTTCTTTACGAAGCGAAGCCCAATCCCAACGACCGCTTAAATCTTCGTCTTTCAAGCCCCAAAGGTTGAATTGAAACTCTCCTTTTGATATTGGAGAACCTTTAAATGTTGAATACGGACCTTCTTCTTTAGCCATTTCCATAGAAGCGGTAACGGCTGCGAAATATAGTGTTTCGAAAATTTCTTGGTTTAGCTTTTTAGCTTCATCACTTGTGAATGGCAAACGTAGCATTATGAAGGCATCTGCCAATCCTTGTACTCCAAGACCCACCGGTCTGTGGCGCATATTTGAATTTTCAGCTTCTTTTACCGGATAATAATTTCTGTCAATTACTTTATTCAAGTTGCGAGTAACGCGTTTGGTCACATCAAATAATAACTGATGGTTGAATTGTCCGTTTTCAACAAACATTGGCAATGAAAGAGATGCCAAATTACATACTGCGATTTCATCCGGAGAAGTGTATTCCAGAATTTCAGTACATAAATTTGATGAGCGAATCGTTCCTAAATTCTTTTGGTTCGATTTACGGTTTGCAGCATCTTTATACAGCATATAAGGTGTTCCGGTCTCTACTTGAGATTCAAGGATTTTTTCCCAAACATCACGAGCTTTTACAGTTTTGCGACCTTTTCCGGCGTTTTCGTAGCCTACGTATAATTTTTCAAACTCTTCTCCGTAAGTATCAAACAATCCCGGACACTCATTTGGGCACATCAATGTCCAGTGTGAATCTTCTTCTACGCGTTTCATGAACAAGTCCGGAATCCACATTCCTAAGAACAAGTCACGAGCACGCAATTCTTCTTTTCCGTGGTTTTTTCTCAAATCCAAGAATTCGAAAATATCAGCATGCCAAGGCTCGATATAAATAGCAAAACTTCCTTTGCGCTTTCCTCCTCCTTGGTCTACATAACGAGCTGTATCGTTGAATACACGTAGCATCGGAACAATTCCGTTTGAAGTTCCGTTGGTTCCTCTGATGTAGGAACCTGTTGCTCTGACATTATGGATAGAAAGCCCAATTCCTCCGGCAGACTGCGAAATCTTAGCTGTTTGTTTTAACGTATCGTAGATTCCGTCAATACTGTCATCTTGCATGGTAAGTAAGAAACATGATGACATTTGCGGTTTTGGTGTTCCGGAGTTAAATAACGTAGGAGTCGCGTGGGTAAAATATTTTTTACTCATCAATTCGTACGTTTCAATTGCTGCATCGATATTGTCCGGGTGAATCCCTACCGATACACGCATCAACATATGTTGCGGACGCTCTACAATCTTTCCGTTAATACGCAAAAGATACGAACGCTCAAGGGTTTTGAATCCGAAATAATCATAGTTAAAATCACGGCTATAAATAATTGCCGAATCCAAACGCTCAGAATTTTCGATAATAGTTTGGTACACCTCATCCGAAAGTAGCGGTGCTTTTTGTCCGGTTCTCGGATTGGTGTAATGATACATTTCTATCATTGTTTCCGAAAAGGACTTCGTTGTATTTTTATGAAGATTAGAAATAGCAATACGAGCCGCCAATTGTGCATAATCTGGATGCATAACCGTCATGGAAGCTGCTGTTTCTGCTGCTAAATTATCTAGTTCATAAGTAGATACGCCATCATACAACCCTTCGATAACTCGCATAGCAACTTTCACCGGATCAACCAAATCGTTTAATCCGTAACATAAAATTTTAATTCTCTCGGTAATCTTATCGAACATTACCGGTTCTTTGCGACCGTCTCTTTTTACTACATACATAAGCCTTCAGGTTTTTTAGGGTTGAAAATCGTATTTATTTTAGGTGGTAGTTTGAACCTGATTAAAAATCAGCATCAAAACTAATTTTTTGTGAATCGGTATCCTTGTTAAGCACTCCTGCTTTTTGGTATTCCGAAACACGTTTTTCAAAGAAATTGGTTTTTCCTTGTAGCGAAATCATATCCATAAAGTCAAAAGGATTGGATACGTTGTACACGCGGTTACATCCAAGTTCTACCAATAATCTATCGGTTACAAACTCGAGATATTGTGTCATCAATGTAGAATTCATCCCAATCAAACTCACAGGAAGAGATTCTGTAATGAACTCTCTTTCAATCTCTAGTGCATTGGTTAGAATATCCGTAATTCTGTCTTTAGGAACTTTATTTATCAGGTGTTTATTGTGTAAATGCACCGCAAAGTCACAGTGAACACCTTCGTCTCTAGAAATAAGCTCGTTAGAGAAAGTTAATCCCGGCATAAGTCCGCGTTTTTTCAGCCAGAAAATAGAACAAAACGCTCCTGAAAAGAAGATTCCTTCAACCGCAGCAAAGGCAATAAGACGTTCAGCAAATGAATCGGATTGAATCCATTTCAATGCCCAATCTGCTTTTTTCTTGATTGCCGGAAATACTTCAATCGCTCTGAAAAGTTGGTCTTTTTCTCTCTCATCTTTTACATAAGTATCAATAAGCAAAGAATAAGTTTCGCTGTGAATGTTTTCCATCATGATTTGGAATCCGTAGAAGAATTTTGCTTCTGGATATTGAACTTCGTTTACGAAGTTCTCAGCCAAATTCTCATTTACAATTCCGTCTGAAGCGGCAAAAAATGCTAAAATATGTTTAATGAAATACTTCTCGTCGTCGTTAAGTTTATTGTTCCAGTCATTTAAGTCTTGATGCAAGTCAATCTCTTCTGCTGTCCAAAAACTCGCCTCCATTTTCTTGTACCAATCCCAAATATCGTGATGCTTAATCGGAAAAATAACAAATCGGTTTTTGTTTTCTTGCAAAATAGGCTCTATAAATGACATATGATTGATATTAAGCGGGTTATAAGAATATTTTTTATTTTGAATAGCTTTACAAAGATTGCTATAACTATCCAAAAATAAAAGTCAAACTTATCCACATTATGTTGATAAATCATCTAAAATTAGTAGTATCAACGGTTAGGAGTTTTTTAATAATATTTATTGAAAAATAATGGCTGAAAATTTGCTTAAATCAGATAAATGTAATGGATGAATTTATTTTCATACTTTTGGTAAAAATAATCTTTTGAACCTCAATGAATCTCTATAAAAATATACTTGCTTTTGCATTGGTTTTCCTGTTTTCAACACAAGTTTTTGCTTCATTTGTTCTTCTTCCGATGGATGAAAGTTCGCAAAAAAACCACTTGAAAGCTTACGGAATTACCTATTGGGTACTCCAACAAGAATACAAAGTAAGTTGGTTATTGAATTACAGAGGAGGTTCGTTTTTACTTCCGGATACCGACAAAATCCGCAAAGAATGTCAAATCCGCGGGGTGAGTTTTGAAATCCTATCCGACACTGAAGCCGATTCTGTTTTAGCAGAAATCAGCAGTCCGTCGGTAAATATGGAAACCGTAGTGTTGGAAAAAGCTCCGAAAATTGCGGTCTATACGCCAAAAGGAAAAAATCCTTGGGACGATGCCGTAACGCTCGTGCTTACTTATGCTGAAATTCCGTTTGACGAAATCTATGACGAAGAAATACTAGGCGATGCTTTAATTGCTTACGAATGGCTTCACTTACATCACGAAGATTTCACCGGACAATACGGGAAGTTTTTCGGTGCTTACAAAAATGCTCCATGGTATATCCAACAAAAGAAAGAAGCAGAACAAATGGCCGCCAAATTAGGTTACCAAAAAGTATCGGAACTCAAACGAGATGTGGCACTCAAAATCCGTGATTATGTGATTGGTGGCGGATTTATGTTCGCGATGTGTTCGGCCACCGATAGTTTTGACATTGCTCTTTCTGCCGAAGGAATCGATATTTGCGAACCGATGTTTGACGGCGACCCAAGCGATGCTGATTATCAAGCCAGAATAGATTATTCCCGCACTTTTGCTTTTAAAGATTATACCTTAGAGCGAAATCCAAACATCTATGAGTTCTCGGATATTGATACTACACAAGACCGTGTTCGCACCATTCCGATGGAGTTGGATTATTTTACGCTAATGGATTTTTCTGCCAAATGGGACCCTATCCCGACGATGCTTTGTCAGAACCACACCCAATTAGTAAAAGGATTTTTCGGACAAACGACCGCTTTTAACCGCGAAAGAATAAAATCCAACATCCTTATATTGGGAGAAATGAAAATTAATGGTGAAGGCCGCTATATTCACGGCACCAAAGGCAAAGGAATGTTTACCTTCTACGGAGGTCATGACCCTGAAGATTACCAACACAGAGTGGGCGATGCTCCTACTGTTTTAGACCTACATCCTAACTCTCCTGGGTATAGATTGATTTTAAACAATGTCTTGTTTCCTGCGGCTAGAAAAAAACCACAAAAAACATAATTGTTTTTTTTGGTTAAAATTAATAGTATTTCTTCCGTATATTAAAAAAATCTTTATTTTTGGGGATTGTAACTATACAATTCACAGTATTAACCAATTTTAAATTCATACTAATTATGAAACAAATTCTACTTTTAATGACGATGATTTTTTCGTTGTTTGTGTGGAAGGGACACGCTCAGTTTTCAGAAAATTTTGAAGGCGGTATCCCTGCAACATGGACTACGTTTAAATTATTGGGGACCACTCCCACGCCTTATGTAGATAACCCTGCTACCTTAACGGTAACTACAGCGGCGAATGTCCCTGGATGGGTTACAACCAATCAGGCTGCATTAGTGTGTCAAGGAACTGTGTCAGCGTATGTTGACAGAGGTAACATCCTTGCAGGAAACACCTCTCAAGCTTGGCTTGTATCTCCTGCAATTACTGTTCCTGCGAACGGAAGATTGTCTTTCAACGGGAAACAAACCTTACCGGCAGATTTCGCCACTTTATACAAGGTGCGTATTTCTACAACATCTGCAACAGATGTAAGCACATTTACAAACGCTATCGTTACTATGACTGAGGCTCAATTAAACCCTGGGCCAGCAGAAAACTATAACGTATGTTATACACACGGTATGGGCGCGGTTGACGACCCGTATCCAACAATTGATTTATCAGCTTATGCTAATCAACAAGTTTATATTGCTTTCATTAAAATTGACAGACAACCTGCTGCGGCTATCAATGCTGATCGTTGGGTGCTTGACGAAGTTAAAGTATATGAGCAATGTATGCCTCCTACAAACGTTCAAGTAACTCCGGCTGCTGATTCAGCTACTATTACTTGGACGGGATCGGCTTCAAATTATGAAGTATCTGTAGTAGCTGGAAGTGGAGCTCCTGAAACAGGAACAATATTCACTTCTACAACAAATAGTGTTGTAGCATCACCACTATCACCATCTACAGCTTATACTTATTATGTAAGATCAGTGTGTCCGGATAACAATAGTGAGTGGGTGGGGCCGCTTACTTTCTCAACTACTCAAGTTCCTGTGGTATTAGGTCCTGGAGGATATTATGAAACTTTCGAAACTCCTTCATTCGGATGGAGCTTTATAAATGGTACTCAAACCAACAAATGGCATGTAGGTACTGCCACTAGTAATGGTGGTACACATTCTATGTACATTTCAAACAACAACGGTGTTGCCAATGCCTATACCAATAATGTCGGCACTGTTGTTCATGCTTATAGAGACATTCAACTTCCTGCAACAGTAGGAGAAATTTATTTCTCATACGACTGGAAAGCCGTAGCTGAATCTTGTTGTGATTATTTAAGAGTTTGGATTGTTCCTTCCTCTTTTACTCCAACTGCCGGAACTCAAATTACTGCTTTGGCAGGTCAAAGAATCCAATTTGGTGCAAACCACAACCAACAAGCTAACTGGGTTACTCAATCTCACATCGTAAATGCCGCTCCTTTTGCTGGACAAATCGTTCGTGTAGTTTTTGAGTGGAGAAATGACACTTCTGTAGGAACAAACCCTCCTGCTGCTGTGGACAACGTCAACATTATGCCAATTACATGTTCTGCTCCTTCCAACTTAGCAATTGCTAACTTGAATGCAGGAGACGTAACATTTACTTGGAATGCTCCTGGAGGAACTCCGCCAGCATCTTACGATTATTATTTTGCTACGTCAATTACAGCTCCAACCAACGCAACAGAACCTACTGGGAATGTTACTGGAACAACTGTAAATATCTCTCCTTTAGCTCCTTCAACTACTTATTATTTCTGGGTAAGAAGTAATTGTGGTACTGATGGAGAAAGTTTCTGGGTAGGCCCTTTATCTTTCAATACGGCTCAAATCCCAACTTCATTGGATTACTTTGAAAACTTTGATGGAGCCAGCCCTGGTTGGACGCTAAACAATGGTACTCAAACTAATAAATGGGTAATTGGAGGTGCTACATTTAATAGCCCTTCTCAATCATTATATATTTCGAATGATAATGGTGTAACAAACAACTACACCAACAATACTGCTTCAACAGTTCAAGCGTATAAAGACTTTATCATTCCGGCGACTGCTAACCAGTTAGCATTATCTTATGATTGGAAAGCCAATGGAGAATCATGTTGTGATTATTTCCGTGTATGGTTGGTTCCGGTATCTTTTACTCCTACAGCAGGAACGCAAATTACTGCAGGTACGGGAAGAGTTCAAATTGGTGGTAACCACAACTTGCAAACAGCTTGGACAACTCAAAACCACATTATTGATGCCGTTGCTAATGGATTAGCAGGTCAACTTATTCGTGTAGTATTCGAATGGAGAAATGACGGATCAGTAGGTACTGCTCCTGCAGCAGCTATTGACAATGTAAACTTCTCTGTTATCACTTGTCCTTCTCCTTCAAACTTAGCTTTAGCTAATTTAGGAGTAGACAATGCTACTATTACTTGGAACGGAATTGCAGGATCGTACGATTATTATTTATCTACATCTATCACATCTCCTCTTCCAACTACTACTCCAACAGATACTGTATCTACAAATCAAGCTGTATTAAATGGGCTGCCAGATTCTACAACATTCTATTTCTGGGTAAGAAGTAATTGTGATGCTGATGGCGTTAGTTTCTGGGTAGGTCCACTATCTTTTAATACACCTCAGATTCCGGCTTCATTACCATTCTTTGACAATTTCGACACAACTTCTGGATTTGCCTTCAACAATGGTACACAGGTTAATAAATGGGTAATCGGAGGCGCAACCTTTAATAGTCCTTCTCAGTCATTATATATTTCTAATGACAACGGAACAACAAACTCATATGCTATTGCAACAGCTTCAACTGTTCATGCTTATAGAGACATTCAAATGCCTACTACTATAGATCAAGCATACCTTTCATTCGATTGGAAAGCAGTAGCTGAATCATGTTGTGATTACATCCGTGTTTGGATGGTACCGGTTGCCTTCACTCCAACTCCGGGTACACAAATTGCAGCAGGTGCTGGAAGAATTCAAATTGGAGGCAATATGAACCAACAAGGCACATGGCAAACCTATACTCAAGTATTTGATGCCTCTGCATATGCTGGCCAAATCGTGAGATTAGTATTTGAATGGAGAAACGACGGATCAGTAGGTACTCAACCTCCTGCAGCTATCGATAATGTTAATCTTGCTGCTATCACTTGTCCTTCTCCAAGTAACTTAGCGCTCGCTAATTTAACTACAGACCAAGCAACATTTACATGGAATGCTCCTACTTCGGTAACTCCTACTTATGATTATTACATTTCAGAAACTAACGTTTCCCCAACCTCAACTACAACCCCAACCGGTAACGTTCCTAATCCAACAGTAACTGTTGAAGATTTAGAAGATTCTACCCAATATTTCTTCTGGGTAAGAAGTAATTGTGGGGATGAAGATGGGGTGAGCTTCTGGATTGGTCCAGTAAGTTTCAATACTCCTCAAATTCCAGCAGATATGAACTTCTATGATGATTTTGAAGAAGACATCAATTGGACTTTCAATAATGGAACTCAAGCCAACCAATGGATAGTAGGTACAGCAACAAGTAACTCTCCTACTCACTCTCTATATATTTCAAACAATGGAACAGCAAACGCTTATTCACATACTACTTCTGTTGTTCATGCTTATAGAGATATCCAAATGCCTACTGGTATAAGCGATCTTGTTTTATCTTACGATTGGAAAGCCGCAGGAGAATCTAGTTTTGATTATATGAGAGTTTGGATAGTTCCAGTAACGTTTACTCCTACACCGGGTACACAAATCGCTGCCGGAGCTAATAGAATCCAATTTGGTGGAAATCATAACCTATCAACTACATGGACACATGCACAACACATCTTCACTGCACCTCAATATTCGGGTCAAATTGTACGACTTGTATTTGAGTGGAGAAACGATGGTAGTGGAGGATCTCAACCACCTGCTGCTGTAGATAATGTTGACTTTATGGTTCTAAGTTGTCCACAACCTATTAATTTAACAGTGGGTAGCGAGCCAGGTTCATTTATTGTTGATTTATCTTGGACTCCTGTAGGAACCGAAACTCAGTGGGAAGTTATTATACAAGAAATGAATGAAGGAGCTCCTTCTCCTACTTCAGCAGGTATCATTGTTAATGAACCTAACTACCAATTTACAGCTGATAATGATGTTCTATATGAATTCTACGTAAGAGCTATCTGTAGCGATGAAGATAAGAGTTTATGGGCTGGTCCTGAGAATTTCTCAATTTTTGTACCACCTGGATGTGCTCAAGTAGATGTAGTGGGGGTAGGTGTAGAAATTATTGACAATGCTATTGTTGTATGTCCTGAAGAAGAAACGGAAGTAACGCTATCTGCAGATTTCTTTGGTATCGCAGCAACTACTAGTTATGAAATTGAATCAATTGACTATTCACCTCCTTTCCCATTCGTCGGTGGAATTGAAATGCCAATTACTTCGGATGACGATTATACTGCAAGTTTTAACTTACCGTTTAACTTCTGTTTCTTTGGGGAATCTTATAGCTACTGTAGAGTGGGTGATAATGGTGTGATTACTTTTGGAATGCCTTATACAACTACTTATGGGGAATTCTGTCCATGGGATTTAAATAGCACTTCTATTCCGAACCCATCATTCCCTATTAAAAATGCAATTTATGGAGTATATCAAGACTTGTATACTACTAATAGCCCAGGTCCTAACACCTCTATCAACTATCAAGTATTAGGTACTTATCCATGTAGAGCTCTTGTTGTAAACTTTAACGAAGTTCCTGCTTTTGGTAGTGACTGTACAGGTGCACAATATAGAATGACTACTCAAATTGTACTTTATGAAATCTCTAACATCATTGAAGTTTATGTAGGAAACAGAACAGCCTGTTTAGGATGGCCTACGGGTGTAGATGCTGGACAAGGAGTATTAGGTATTCAAAATGCAGCAGGTACACTTGCTTATGCTCCTCCAGGAAGAAATACTGGTGCTTGGAGTACGCAAAGCGAAGCATGGAGATTTATTCCGAATGGAGCATCTGATGTTAATTTCGAATGGTTAAGAGACGATATATTCGTAACTGACCAACAAGAAATCACTATTTCTCTAACAGAGGAAGAAATGGCTCAACTACAGCAAGATGGTACTTATACCGTAACCCTAACAGCACAAGCAACATACGCTACTTGTACTCCTGGGGAAGAAGTAACGACCTCAAAAGATGTAGCTATAACATTTATCTACTCATTCCCTGAGACAGATCCACTAGATTTGACAGAATGTGACGGATTATTTGATCTTACAGAAAATACTGATCACATTCTTGATGGTGTAGTAAACCCACAAGTATTTGAGTTACATTATTTCAACTCTGAGGCTGACGCTGAATCAGGTGATTTAAGCTTAGCTATTGAAAATCCTGAAGAATATGCAGGAACTGACGGAGAAGAAATTTGGGTGAGAATTATGGATATTACGAACAACTGTTCGGAAGTAAAATCATTCTACCTATTCTACGGACAAGGTGAAGATGTTTTTGCTGATTTCACTTATGATGCTGAAACGTATTGTATTAACGGAAGTAATCCTGTAGTAGTTCCTGGACAACCATTTACAACTGGCGGAACATTCACATCATCTCCGGCATTACCAGGATTAAATGCTAACACAGGTACTATTAACTTAGGTGCTACTGGAGTTGCACCGGGTATTTATGAGATTACTTACACAGTAACAGGATGTCCTGAAGTAGATACACATACTGTACAAATTGAGATTTTAGAGCAACAAACAGCTGTTCTAGCATTTAGCTATGAAAATGCTAGTTATTGTCAAAATGACCCAGCCTTAGTAACAAACCCAATTCTTGACCCTAACTTTACAGACGGAGGAGAATTTAGCGCTACACCTGCCGGATTAGCTATTGATCCTACAACAGGAGAGGTTAATTTTGGGGACTCACAACCGGGAACATATACTGTTACTTATACAATTTCTGGATTAGAATGTTCTGATGCAGTATCTCATTCAGTTGCCTTGACTATTGCACCATCAGGAACACCTGTAACGGATTTCGCTTATAACTCTGCTGTATTCTGTCTAGAAGGTGCTAACCCAGTTTTAGTTCCTGCAACAGGATTTATTGGTGGAGGAACCTTTACTGTAGAACCTAACACAGGATTAGATGTTGATCCAACAACAGGAGCTATTAATCTAGTGGATGCTACAGCTGGAACATACGAAATCACTTATACTCTTGAGGCTAATAGCTGTAACAATGGAGCAAATAGTTCAACAACTATTACCATCCAAGACTTAGCAGAACCTCAATTAGTATTCACTTATGCTGATACGTGTTTGAACGCTACGGTTAACCCTATGCCAATAGGAACAATTACTCCAGGTGGGGTGTTCTCTTCGGCTACATTATCAGTAAACCCTGATTCAGGAGAAATTGACATGAGTTCTGTACCTGCAAATGGTACTTATGAGATTACTTATACGGTGGTTGTAAACCCAACTACTTGTACTAGTGCAAATAGTTATACCGCTACTATCACTATTACTGATAGTATCACTCCGGTGACTGAATTTGAATATGAATTTGGTACTTACTGTTCCAATGATGCTGATGCTACGCCAATCCTAGATAGTAACTTCTATATGGGTGGAACATTCTCTGCACAACCTGCAGGATT
>Ga0206116_1000555_pt1 | contig 35388 bp, 33 predicted proteins | sample 3A1Ametagenome_FD_178000 | JGI IMG/M metagenome (GOLD analysis project Ga0206116, IMG submission 178000) | Enriched microbial communities from leaf-cutter ant dump, University of Wisconsin, Madison, United States - 3A1A | ecosystem: Environmental > Terrestrial > Nest > Insects nest > Nest dump...
CCATCGAGATCGTGCCGGAAGTCGAGCGCATGGTCGCCCGCGGCATGAACCTGGTGCCGGAGAAAAGAGAACTCTTCGGCGAGATGACGGTGGAAGACAACCTCACCCTGGGCGCCTTCCAGCGCTATCGCATGGGTAAGCGCGACCACGGCCAGACCATGGAAGAGGTGTATGCCCTCTTCCCGCGTCTGAAGGAGCGCCGCGGCCAGCTCGCCGGCACCCTCTCCGGCGGCGAGCGCCAGATGCTGGCGGTGGGCCGGGCGCTGATGGCCAAACCGAAGCTCTTGATGCTGGACGAGCCCAGCCTGGGGCTGGCGCCGCTGATCGTGCGGGAGATCTTCCGCATCATCGGTGAGTTGAGAAAACGCGGCGTCTCCATCCTGCTGGTGGAGCAGAACGCCCGCGCCGCACTCCAGGTGGCCGACTACGCCTATGTGCTGGAGACCGGCCAGATCGCGATGGAGGGGCCGGCGGCGCAGTTGAAGGATGATCCCAGGGTCATCGAGGCGTATCTGGGCTTGGGCGGGAAGCATCAGGCGATGCTGGCTGCGTGACATGCCTTTCGGTTTCTGACCAAAGGCGTAGCAAGGGGAGGGCCGAAAAGCGGCTTTTCCTTGGCTTCATTGGGCTTTGCGAGCATTTTTCACCGTTTGTCTGCGACGAACGGTGCAGCCTTAAGTTGTGGAGAATCGCTCCGCGGCTTACTCCTTGGGCTTCATGCCGTTGGCCTGATCAAAGGACTAGCGCGCCTTTGCCGGCACATGCCGTCATGATTTCTGCTTTTTTCGTCTTTTCTCCGTGACGGATTTCCATTCCCCAAACTGGGCTGGCAATGTATGCCGATGCCACTACCGGATGTTACGAAACGCCCCGAAGCCCGCGACAATGCTAGAATCCGCCGCGTAGAACCCTATCTTCACTTCACTCTCATCAACTGAGGAAAAGCATGAACAAAGGTGAATTCGTCGAAGCCCTGGCCGATCGTCTGGACGTTTCCCGTGCGCAAGCCGATCGTGCTCTGTCCGCCGTGCTCGACATCGTCTCCGAGCAACTCGCGAAGGGCGAGAAGGTCGCCTTCACCGGCTTTGGCTCGTTCGAAGTTTCCAAGCGTGCCGCCCGTACCGGCCGCAACCCGCAGACCGGCGCCACCATCAAGATCGCCGAGTCCAGCGTGCCGAAGTTCACCGCCGGCGCGACCCTGAAGGGCGCTGTGAACGGCAAGTAAGCCGCGCTTCTGCGCTGTTTGCGAGGCAGCCCGGCACCGAATGGTGCCGGGCTGTTGCTTTTTTAACGCCCAGAAGTATCAAAAACCTTTATACTCCAGCCCGTTGTGCAATGCAGCAGCAGGGCCAGATAGTTTCGCAGCCGGGCATTCCGCCCGCCGAACGGCCCCAGGGACTGTATCCACAGCCCCATCGCCCCCGACCTCCCGCCGAACCCCATTCGTTCCTACGTCTGGCATCGTGACAACCGGTTGGTGCCGATGCGCGGTCGATCCGGCTTGATGCCGTAGTCGACCGGCCCACGCCCATCGCGCGCTTGTCGCCTTTCGCGTACTGTTTCCGCCTACCCGCGGACAGTGCGGCGCGATGCCATTGGTTCGCAACTGCGAACCTGAACCCGGTCCGGCCATAAGCCGGGCTGTCGTAAGGAAGCACCATGACGTTCCAGAGCCTCGGCCTCGCCGACGAACTGCTACAGGCTATTGAAAGCACCGGCTATACCATTCCCACGCCGGTGCAGCAGCAGGCCATTCCCGCCGCGATCGGCGGTGGCGACCTGCTGGTTTCCTCCCATACCGGCAGCGGCAAGACCGCCGCCTTCACGCTGCCCTCCCTGCACCGCTTGATCGGCAACCGGCCGGCGCCGGGCAGCGGCCCGCGCGTGCTGGTGCTGACCCCTACCCGCGAACTCGCCCTGCAGGTGGAGCAAGCGGTGAAGACCTATGGCCGCAACCTGCGCTGGCTGAACACCGCCTGCCTGGTGGGTGGCGCACCCTTCTTCGCCCAGGTGAAGCAGCTGTCGCGTCCGGTGGACGTGATCGTCGCCACTCCCGGCCGTCTGATCGACCACCTGCAGCGCCGCAAGCTCAAGCTCTCCGACATCGAAGTGCTGGTGCTGGATGAAGCGGACCGCATGCTGGACATGGGCTTCGTCGAAGACATCGACGCCATCGTCGCCGCAACCCCGGCTAGCCGCCAGACCCTGCTGTTCTCGGCGACGCTGGAAGGCGTGGTCGGCAAGCTGGCCGAGCGCCTGACGCGCAACCCGCAGCGCATCGAGATCGCCGGTGGCGACGAGAGCCGCGGCAACATCGAGCAGCGCCTGATGTTCGCCGACGATCTCAGCCACAAGAACCGTCTGCTGGAAGCTCTGCTGGCCAGCGACGGTCTGCAGCAGGCGGTGGTGTTTACCGCCACCAAAAGGAGCGCTGACGAGCTGTCGCTGACCCTGCAGGAAAAGGGTTTCACCGCTGCCGCGCTGCATGGCGACATGCATCAGACGGTGCGTAACCGCACCCTGCAACGTCTGCGCCAGGGCCGCATCGGCGTGCTGGTGGCGACCGACGTTGCCGCCCGCGGTATCGACGTCGCCGGCATCAGCCACGTCATCAACTTCGATCCGCCGCGCCAGGTGGAAGACTATGTGCACCGTATCGGCCGTACCGGTCGTGCCGGTCGCGACGGTGTCGCCATCACCCTGTCCGGCCCGCGTGAAACCGGGCTGATCCGGGCGATCGAGCGTTACACCGGCAGCCGCCTCGAAGTGCACACCATTCCCGGCATGGAGCCGGCGCCGCGGCGTCCGTCCGCGCCGCGTCCGGCGGGTGCGGGTCGTCCGCGCTTCGGCAGCGGCCGGCCGGGTGGCGGCCAGGGTGCGCGTGGCCATGGTGGCAACCATGGCGGCGGTCGTGGCGAGCAGCGCCGCGAGCGCGGTTCGCGCGGCTGATTGCCTGCCTCGCAGGCCTTCCTGTCACAGGGGAGGCCGGAAAAGAAAAAACCCGCCGATGGCGGGTTTTTTCATGGGTGCTGCCGGGGCGAAGCGCGGATTCGTTCGCCGGCGCAGGCGCTCAGCTCTTGGCGTCGCGTGCCGCCTGGACTTCCACCGCGCGCAGCTGGGCGGCCAGCTTGTCCAGCACGCCATTGACGAAGCGGTGGCCGTCGGTGCCGCCGTAACCCTTGGCCAGCTCGATGGCCTCGTTGATCACCACCCGGTAGGGCGTTTCGATGCTGTGCTTCAGCTCGTGGGTGGCGAGCAGCAGCACCGCGCGTTCCACCGGCGACAGCTCTTCCACCGTGCGGTGGATGAAGGGGGCGAACTCGGCCTGCAGGCTGTCCACATTGTTCAGCGTGCTGCGCAGCAGGCCGACGAAGAACTCGCGGTCTACCTTGTCGAAGCCTTCCGATTCGGCCTCGATGTGGGCTTCCACCGTCGAGATCGAGTTGCCGGACAGCAGCCACTGATACACGCCTTGCAGTGCGAGTTCCCGGGCGCGCCGGCGTGCCATTTTTCCGCTCATTACAGGACCTTCAGCAGGTTGACCATTTCGACCGCAGTACGGGCGCAGTCGCTGCCCTTTTCCTGCATACGGGCGAGCGCCTGGTCGTCGTCTTCGGTGGTAAGCACGCCGTTGGCGATCGGCAGACCGGTGTCCAGGCCGACGCGGGTGATGCCGGCGCCCATCTCGTTCGAGACCAGCTCGAAGTGGTAGGTCTCGCCGCGGATCACCGCGCCGAGGGCGACCAGGGCGTCGAACTTGCCGCTGAGCGCCATCTTCTGCAGCACCAGCGGGATTTCCAGCGCGCCGGGCACGGTGGCGATGCGGATGAGTTCGGAAGACACGCCCAGTTCAAGCAGTTCGTTGGTGCAGGCGGACAGCAGGCCTTCACACACGTCCTGGTTGAAGCGGCTCATGACGATGCCGATGCGCAGGCCCTTGCCGGACAGCTCGGGTTCGAATTCGGCGATGTTTTCGTAGCGGGGCATGGTTGTTCGCTTGAAAGTTGGGGATATCGGGGCGCGGGGCTCAGGCCTGATCCTGGAAGCCGGTGATCTCCAGGCCGAAGCCGGCCATGCTGGGGATCTTGCGCGGGTTGGAGAGCAGGCGCATGCGGCCTACCCCCAGGGATTTGAGAATCTGGGCGCCGACGCCGAACAGGCGCGGATCCCACTTCACCGGGCGGTCGGCGGTGCCGGTGAGGCTGGCGAGCAGCTCGCGGCCGGACTGCGGACGGTAGAGCAGCACGATGACGCCGGATTCGGCCTGCGATACGCTCTTCAGCGCATCGTTCACCGGCACGCTGTGGCTGGCGGCCTTGGGGTCCAGGAAGTCCACCACCGAGATCGGTTCGTGCACCCGCACCAGGGTTTCGCGGCCGGCGTCGATGCTGCCGTGGGTCAGGGCGAAGTGCACATCGCCGGAGGTCTTGTCCTCGAAGGCGAACATGCGGAAGCGGCCGTAGGCGGTTTCCACTTCCTTCTCGGCGACCTGCTCCACCAGGTGCTCGGTGGCGGCGCGGTACTCGATCAGGTCGCGGATGGCGCCGATCTTGATGCCGTGGGCGGTGCCGAACTCGATGAGGTCGGGCAGGCGCGCCATGGTGCCGTCTTCTTTCAGGATCTCGCAGATCACCGCCGCCGGCTCCAGGCCGGCGAGCTGGGCGAGGTCACAGCCTGCCTCGGTGTGGCCGGCGCGGATCAGCACGCCGCCCTTCTGCGCGGTGAGCGGGAAGATGTGGCCGGGGGTGACGATGTCGTCCGGCTTGGCGTGGCGCGCTACCGCCACCTGCACGGTGCGGGCGCGGTCGTGGGCGGAGATGCCGGTGGTGACGCCGGTGGCCGCTTCGATGGAGGCGGTGAAGGCGGTGCCATGCGGGGTGCGGTTGTTGCGCACCATCTGCTCCAGGCCGAGCTGCTGGCAGCGTTCCTCGGTCAGCGTCAGGCAGACCAGGCCGCGGCAATGGGTGACCATGAAATTGATCGCTTCAGGGGTCACGAACTCGGCGGCGAGGACGACGTCGCCTTCGTTCTCGCGGTCTTCCTCATCCACCAGGATGACCATCTTGCCGGCACGGATGTCGGCGATGATTTCAGTGATCGGGGCCAGCGCGCTCATCGGGCTTCCTTCGCTTCTTCCTCGCGCCAGGCGAGCATGCGTTCGACGTAGCGGGCGATCAGGTCGATTTCCAGGTTCACCTTGCTGCCGGCCTTCAGGTGCTTGAGGTTGGTGACCGCCACGGTATGCGGGATCAGGTTGATGGAGAAGTCCGCGCCCTCCACCCGGTTCACCGTCAGGCTCACGCCGTTCACCGTGACCGAGCCCTTGCGCGCGATGTAGCCGGCGATGCTGCCGGGCGCGCGGATCACCAGCTCGTGGCTTTCGCCCACCGGCTCGAACTTCCGCACTTCGCCGACGCCGTCCACATGGCCGGTGACGAGGTGGCCGCCGAGGCGGTCGGCCAGCGTCAGCGCCTTCTCCAGGTTCACCTCGCCGCCCTGCTGGTCCAGGCCGACGGTGCAGTTGAGGGTTTCGCGGGAGACGTCGAAATTGACGCGCTGGCCATCACGGGCGATGACGGTGAGACAGACGCCGCTATTGGCGATGCTGTCGCCGATCTGCACGTCGGCGAGGTCCAGCGTGCCGGTGTCCACGGTGAGCCGCAGACCATCGGCCAGCGGTTCGATGCGTTCGATACGGCCGCAGGCGGCCACGATGCCGGAGAACATGAAGGGACTGATGGGAAAGGGGAAAGGCGGCAATTGTAGGCGAAAACCGCCGCCTCTGGCCGGCTTGCCGACCGCCGCCACCTCAGCGCAGCGCGCGGTCCAGCATCTCGGCGAAGGGCTGGGCGCGCATGAAGCCGACCACGCGCAGGCCCTGGCGCTCCTGGCCGGCGGCGTCGAAGAAGATGGTGCCGGGCGGGCCGAACAGGCCGAAGCGCTTCAGCAGCGCCTTGTGTTCCTCGGTGTTGGCGGTCACGTCCGCCTTCAGCAGCAGCATGCGGCCCATGCGCTCGGCCACCTGCGGATCGGTGAAGGTGTAGCGCTCCATCTCCTTGCAGGAGACGCACCAGTCCGCATAGAAATCCAGCATCACCGGGCGGTCGGCGCCCGCCAGCCGGGCGTCCAGCTCAGTGATGGAGGACACCGGCTCGAAGCGCGGCAGGCTGGTGGCCGGCGTGGCGGCTTCGGCGCGCAGCACCGCCAGCGGCTGCAGCGGATCGCGCGAGCCGGCCAGGGCGCCGACCAGCATGGCCGCGCCGGCCAGCGCCAGCGCCACGCCGGCCGCCTTCCAGAAGCGCTGCCAGCCCTTGGCCTGCGGCGGCAGCGGATCCAGCGCATGCAGGAAGATGCCGGAGAACAGCAGCAGCGCGGCCCAACCCAGCATGCTTGCCAGCGGCGGCAGCACCGGCATCAGCAGCCACAAGGCGACGCCGAGCAGGATCACGCCGAAGGCCTTCTTCACCCCGTCCATCCACGGCCCGGCCTTGGGCAGCACAGAGCGCGCGGCCAGGCCCACCGCCAGCAGCGGCGCGCCCATGCCCAGCGCCATCGCGAACAGGGCCATGCCGCCCAGCGCGGCGTCGCCGGTCTGGGCGATGTAGAGCAGGGCGCCGGCCAGCGGCGCGGCCACGCAGGGGCCGACGATGAGCGCCGATAGCGCGCCCATGGCGGCGACGCTGCCGAGGTGGCCGCCCTTGCCCTGGCTGCCGGCCGCCAGCCGGCTCTGCAGCGCGGTGGGCAGCTGCAGCTCGTAGAAGCCGAACATGGACAGCGCCAGCAGCACGAACAGCAGGGCGAAGGCGGACAGCACCCAGACGTTCTGCAGCGCCGCCACCAGCAGCGTGCCGCTGAGCCCGGCGGCGACGCCGGCGATGGCGTAGGTGACGGCCATGCCCAGCACGTAGGCCAGCGACAGCGCGAAGGCGCGGGCGTGGGACACCGTGTGGCCCTGGCCGACGATGATGCCGGACAGGATGGGGATCATCGGGAAGGTGCAGGGGGTGAAGGCGAGCAGCAGGCCGAAGCCGAAGAAGCTCGCCAGCACCAGTGGCAGGCTGGCGTCGCCCAGCAGCGCGGCGATGCGGCCGCTCTCGTCGCCGCTGGTGTCGGCCTTGGCCGTGTCCGTCGCGGCCGCGTCTGTGCCGCCGCTCTTCAGCGCCCGGTCCAGCAGGCCGCCGCCGGGGGCGACGCTGGTGGTGAGGTCGATCTCGGCGCTCTGCTCGGTCGGCGGGTAGCACACGCCGCCGTCCCAACAGCCCTGGCTGAAGGCGATGAGGCGGAAGGTCTTGACCTCGGCCGGCGCGGTCACCGGCAGCAGGATGCGCAGCTCGCCGCGGTGGGTTTCCACCTCGCCGAAGAACTCGTCGTGCTTCAGCTTGCCCTTGGGTCGTTGCGGCTCGCCCAGCACCACGCTTTCCGGCTCGGTCTCGAAGCGGAACTTGTCGGCGTAGAGGTAGTAGTCCTTGGCGACGCGGAACACCACCTCCACGCTGTCCGGCCCCAGCGCATGCGCGCTCATGGCGAAGGCCTGCTCGGGTTGCATCGGCTCGGCGGCGCGGGCGGGGAGGAGGGCGAACAACAGGCTGGCCAGAACGGCGAGCAGGAGCGGCAGGCGGTGCGTCACGGGGTGCTTCCGGGTTGCGGTTGGGTGGGCAACTGAGTGGGGCTACTGAGTTGGCGATAAGGTTGGCGGATGGGGGAAAGCGGCTTGTCCCGGCCGGCGCCGGGCGGGGTTTCAGTTGGGCGCGATCGGCATGGTTTCGGTGTCTACCCACTGCAGATATTCAGGCAGGCCGCGCTCGACAGGGACCGCGATCACCTCCGGAAGTTCGTAGGGATGGCGGGTGCGGATGGCGGCTTCCAGCGCCGCGTAGCGCTCGGCGGTGGTCTTGATCAGCAGCGGAACCTCGCTGCCGGTCTGTATCGTGTCCTGCCAGCGATATACCGAGGTGCACGGTGCCAGGATGTTCACGCAGGCGGCCAGGCGATCCTCCACCAGGCTGGCGGCCAGCTTGGCGGCATGTTCGGTATCGGGCAGGTTGGTGAGGACCAGCAGGACGTCGGACATGTGCGTCTCCCACGCGGGCGAAGCCGCCATTGTTGCAGAGGGTGGGCCGGGGTGCAGCGGCTTTGGGTCAACAAAGCGTGTGGATGGCAACAGCCTGATCGTGCCGTGGAGGGGGGCATCTCCCTCTCCCCTCGCGGGAGAGGGCCGGGGAGAGGGGGCGCCCCAAAGGGGCGGCTGTTTGTTCCAGTCCAACCGCAGCGCCGTCTCCCCCAGCCCCCGCTCCGCATCCCGGCCTTGTGGCCTGCCGGCCCCAGCCCCCTCCGGCAGGCGAAGCGATGCTTCGCTTTTTCCGCCTACACCCCGCAGGAGGAGAGAGAAGCCAACCATGCGCTTGGGCGAACGGTAGCGGTTCCGGGGCCTTCCCGGTCGTGGCCCCTCCCCGCTGCTGCCGTGCTGGGCTAGAGTTGCGTCCCGCTGGTTTTCCGCCGTGTGTTCTTCCTGTCTATCCGATGAATGATCTGCCCTACCTCGCCGGCTATCCCGCCGAACTGCTGGACCGCGTTCGCGGGCTGATCGCGCGTGGCGAGCTGGCGCAGTGGATTGCTTCGCGCTACCCGGAGCGCCATGCGGTGCAGACCGACCGCGCGCTCTACGACTATGTGAACGAGCTGCGCCAGCGCTATCTGCGCAATACCTCGCCCTTGTCCAAGGTCTTTTACGACGCGGCGATGCATCCGGTGCGCGGCACGCTGGGCAGCAACGCCTTCGTCAGCCGGGTGCAGGGTGCCAAGCTGAAGCGGCGCAACGAGATCCGCATCGCCACCCTGTTCCGGGAGGCGCCGCTGGAGGGGCTGCGCATGGTGGTGGTGCATGAGCTGGCGCACCTGAAGGAGAAGGACCACGACAAGGCCTTCTACCAGCTGTGCTGCCACATGGAGCCGGCCTACCACCAGCTGGAGTTCGACGTGCGGGTGTGGCTGACGGCGCGGGAGTTGCCGGCGGCCTGAGGCCATCGGAGCGGTGATTGGGTTGCCAACACGGCTCGGGAAGAGGGCCGTTCGCGCCGAGCCCGTGGGTTCCGCACAGGGCGGGCTTGTCGAAGTGCCTTGCGCGGAGCGGACTTCGACAGGCTCAGCCCGAACGGTCATGGGGTATTCAACCGTCAGGGCGACAAACCGGCAGTCGCACAGAAAGCACCGTTCGCCCTGAGCGAAGTCGAAGGGCTCTGGGCGGGATGAGTGCTCCGACCGAGTCCGCCTGGTGTGAAGCCGAAAGATCCGGCCCGGACTGCGGTGGTGCGCCTAATTCCAATGATTGCCAACAATGGCGGACCCGCGCCCGCCTCGACGCTCAGGCCTTGCGCAGGTAGCAGGCCTTGAGCATGAAGTTGCCGCCGTCCATCTTGCAGTCGACCTCGTGGTCGCCATCCACCAGGCGGATGCTCTTCACCTTGGTGCCCATCTTCAGGGTGATGGAGGAACCCTTCACCTTCAGATCCTTGATCAGCACCACCGCGTCGCCGTCGGCCAGCGGATTGCCGTTGGCGTCGCGCACCACGGTGCTTTCCTCTTCTGCCGCGGCGGTCGGCGACCATTCATGGCCGCAGTCGGCGCAGATGTAGTTGTCGCCGTCGGGGTAGGTGTTTTCGAGCGAGCACAGGGGGCAGGGCGGAATGGCGGTCATGGCGTGGGTCTGTAGCGAGAAGCGGCGGAAAAAGAAAACCGGCGCCGCGGGCGGCACCGGTGCGCGGATTCTAGGCCAGCCGGCCGGGATGCTCTGTCGCGGCCCGGCGCGGAACCCGCAGTCACACCGCCGGCAGGGTCATTCCTCGCTGAAGTCCACCCGGTACACCCGCGCTTCGTAAGGCGCCAGCAGGCAGTCGATACCGGGCGGATGCGGCGCCACCTCGCGGTTGGCCAGCGCCAGTGCCTCGTGATGCAGCCGCAGGCCGCGGTGGTGGTAGTGCGCCGGCAGCTCGCTGAGGTTGCACAGCACCAGGAAGCCGCTGCTGCCCTGGCGCCGGGTGTAGGCGTAGAGCTGGGCGTTGCGCTCCAGCAGCGCGCCGTAGCGGCCGTGGCGCAGCGCCGGTTCGGCGGCGCGCAGGGCGATCAGGCTGCGGTAGTAGTTGAGTACCGAGGCGGGGTCTTCGCGCTCGCCGGCGACGTTGATCTCGCGATACTCCGGGTTGGGCCGCAGCCACGGCGTGCCGCTGCTGAAGCCGGCGTTGGCGCTGGCGTCCCAGGGCATGGGCGTGCGTGCGTTGTCGCGCGAGGTGAGCGCCAGCTCCCTGAGGATGGCGTCGTCGCTCTGGCCGGCTTCGCGCATGCGGCGGATGCGGTTGCGCGCATAGACGTCCACGAAGTCGTCCAGGGTGTCGAAGCGGGTGTTGGCCATGCCCAGTTCCTGGCCCTGGTAGATGAAGGGCGTGCCCTCCATCAGGAAGTACAGGGTGGCCAGCGCGGTGGCGCTCTCGCGGCGATGGCGCTGCGCATCGCCCCAGCGCGACAGCACCCGCGGCAGGTCGTGGTTCTCGATGAACAGCGCGTTCCAGCCGCGGCCGTGCAGGGCGTGCTGCCAGCGGCCGAGGATGCGGCGCAGGCCCGGCAGGTCCAGCCCGGCGTGGGGCTGGCTGGACCACAGGTGGGAATGTTCGAACTGCAGGATCATGGACAGGCGCTGGCCGCTCACCCAGGCCTCCGCCTGGTCCGCGGCCACGCCGTTGGCCTCGCCTATGGTGGCGGCGTCGTAGTCGCGGAAGGCGTCGGCGGCCAGTTCCTCGACGAAGTCCAGCACGCCGGGCACGTTGCGGTGATGCGGATAGGCCCAGGCGAAGGGCAGGCCGTCCGGGTTGGGCGCGTCCGGCAGGCCGGGCGTTTTCTTCAGGTGGGTGATGGCGTCGATGCGGAAGCCATCCACGCCCTTGTCCAGCCACCACCGCGCGGTGGCCGCCATCGCCTTGCGTACCGCCGGGTTCTCCCAGTTGAGGTCGGGCTGGCGCGACGAGAACAGGTGCAGGAAATACTGGCCGGTGGCGGCGTCGTACTGCCAGGCCGGGCCCTTGAAGATGCTCTCCCAGTTGTTCGGCGGGCCGCCGTCCGGACCGCCGTTGACGCCCAGCCGCGGGCTGCTGCCCGGCCCGCCGCGGCCGTCGCGCCAGACGTACCAGTCGCGTTTGGGATCGTCGCGCGAGCTGCGCGAGGCCTTGAACCAGGGATGCTCGTCGCTGGTGTGGTTGAGCACCAGGTCCAGGATCAACCGCATGCCGCGGCGATGCACCTCGTCCAGCAGGCGGTCGAAGTCCTCCATGGTGCCGAACTCGGCCATGATCCCCTGGTAGTCGGAGACGTCGTAGCCGTTGTCGTCGTTGGGCGAGGTGAAGATGGGGCACAGCCACAGCGCGTTCACGCCCAGCCACTGCAGGTAGTCCAGACGGGCGAGGATGCCGGGCAGATCGCCGATGCCGTCGCCGTTGCTGTCCATGAAGCTGCGCGGGTAGATCTGGTACACCACCGCGTCCTTCCACCAGGGTGCCGTCATCCTCTCCTCCCAGCCCGGAACGGGTACCCGCCGGATTCTAGACGCTGGCGTGGCGGCCTGCCGGCGCCGGCCTGTTACGAAAGGCGTATGCTGTGGGCACATGGACAACAAGGAGAAAAACCGTGGAAACCCATGTGAACAAGCTGCGTGGCGTGAATCTCGGCAGTTGGCTGCTGCTGGAAAAATGGATGGTGCCCAGCGTGTTCGAAGGCACCACCGCCACCGATGAAACCACCTGGTGCGCCGAGCTGGGGGCCGCCGTGCCGGAGCGCCTGCGCCGGCACTGGAACAGCTTCGTCACCCGCGAGGATTTCGCCTGGATCGCCGAGCGCGGCCTCAACGCGGTGCGCATTCCGGTGGGCCACTGGATCTTCGGCCCGGACTATCCCTACCACCCCAGCTATGGCGCGGCGCGCCACCCCTACGTCACCGGCGGCATCGAGGTGCTGGACCGGGCGATGGACTGGGCGGCCGAGTTCGGCCTCAAGGTGATGCTGGACCTGCACGCCGCGCCCGGCTGCCAGAACGGCTTCGACAACGGCGGCATCAAGGACGTGTGCGAATGGCACACCAGGGCGGAGTACCGGGAGCATGCGCTGACGGTGCTGGAGCGCCTGGCCGGGCGCTACCGCGCGGCGCCGGCGCTGGCCGCCATCGAGGTGCTCAACGAGCCGCGCTGGGACATCCCCACCGACTACCTCAAGGCCTACAACCTCGCCGCCTACGAGCGCATCCGCCGCCATTGCCCGGCGGAGAAGGTGGCGGTGGTGTTCCACGATGGCTTCCGCTCCTACCGCGAATACCTTGGCTTCATGCAGGCGCCGGAATTCCGCAACGTGGTGTTCGACCTGCACCGCTACCAGTGCTTCGACCGCGCCGACATCGACAGCGACATCTACGCCCATATGCACAAGGCCGCCGGCGACTGGCGCGGCGAGGCGGACGCGATCAACGCCGAGCTGGGCCTGCCGGCGATCTGCGGCGAATGGAGCTTGGGGCTGGACCTGAAGGTGGTCTCGCTGTGGGCGGAAGGGCCGTACAACCATGCGCTGGAGCAGATGGACGACTTCCAGCAGCACGTTGCCAACCGCGGTTACGCCGCCGCCCAGCTGCTGAGCTTCGAGAAGTACCTGGGCTGGTTCTTCTGGAGCTACAAGACCGAGACCACGCCGGCCTGGAGCTTCCGCGACTGCGTGGCGCGCGGCTGGCTGCCCTCAAGCTTCCGGTAGCGTGGCGGCAGGCGAGGGCGTGGCGGTGTTCGCCGCGCCCTCGTCCCGCGGATGGGCGCGGCGGTCGCCGTGGCGCTGGAGGTCCAGCCGGCGATCGTAGAAATGCTCCAGGCCGTTGTGCAGGCAGATGTGCAGCAGGGTGGCGTCCGGCAGTTCGTGGTGCAGCATCTGCATGGTGGATTGCTCCTCCTTCAGCTCGAAGGCGTCGGTGGCCTCCTCGATGAAGATCCAGGCCGGCTGCTGCAGGAACACCCGGGCGATGCCCAGGCGCTGCTGGGCGCGCAGTGGCAGGGCGTGGGCCCAGTCGTCGCTGTCGTCCAGCCGCGGCGCCAGCCAGGCGATGCCGGCGCATTCCAGCGCCCGCAGCAGGCCGGCGTCGTCGTAGCGCGCCGCGTCCTGCGGATAGGCGAGCAGCGCGCGCAGGCTGCCGGCGGGCAGGTAGGGGCGCTGCGGCACGAACATCATGTCCTGGTCGCGCGGCAGCACGATCTCGCCGCCGCCCCAGGGCCACAGCCCGGCCACCGCCTTGAACAGGGCGATGGTGACCGCCGGATCGCCGGTGATCAGCACCCGTTCGCCGCGCCGCACATGCAGGTCCAGCCCTTCCAGCAGCAGCTGTCCGGTGGGGGCGACGAGGCGCAGCTGGCGGATGTCCAGGTCGGCATGCGCGGCGTGGTAGAGGCAGACTTCCTCGCTGCATTCCTCGCCGCGGTCGTGGCGCGCCATCGCCTGCATGTCCTCGTGCAGCGACACGATGCGGTCCACCGAAGCGCGGCAGCGCGCCAGCTCGCCCAGGTTGTCTATCGGCCAGGACAGCGCCGAACTCAGGCGCTGGAAGGCCTGCGCCGCCTGCATCAGCAGGCCCAGCGTCATGGTGCCGGCGATGTACTGCGGCGCCGCGATCAGGATGGGCAGCACCGGCAGCAGGGTGCCGTAGCCGGTGGAGAAGGAGACGATGCCGAGATAGGCCAGCGTCTGCCGGTTCCAGCCGCGGCCGACGTCGGCGAACAGGCGGGCGGCGTTCTCCCGCTCGTGTGCCTCGCCGTGCATCAGCACCACCGATTCCGCATGCTCGCGGGCGCGGGCGAGGCCATAGCGCAGATTGGCCTCCACGCTCTGCAGTCGGTTGGTGCTGCGTACCAGCGGCCGCCCCAGCGCCAGCCCCAGCAGCGCGCCGGCACCGGCATAGAGGAAGGCGGCCAGCACCATGTAGCTGGGAATGCTCACCTCGGTGCCGGGCAGCTGCAGGCTGCCGGAGACGGCGAGCAGGATGTCCACGAAGCTGCCGAGGATGAGCACCGAGTAGAGCAGCGAGTGGAACAGGCCGACCGCGGATTCGGTGGCGATGCGCACATCCTCGGCGATGCGGGCATCCGGGTTGTCGTGGTCGCCGGGGGCGAACTGCAGGCGGTAGTGGCGGGCGTGATCCATCCACTGGCCCACCAGCAGCTCGGTGAGCCAGCGCCGCCAGTCCAGTTGCAGCCAGCGCTTCACCTCCAGGTGCAGCGCGGTGACCGCCACCGTGAGCAGGAAGATGAGGCCGAAAGTGCCCGCCAGCCGCCACAGCGCGCCGCCGGTGCGGTTCTCCAGCGCATCGAACAGGTCCCGGTTCCAGTAGCTGATCCAGATCGCCAGCGCCACCTGCGCCAGCGTGAGTAGCACCAGCAGCAGGATGGCGCCGCGCACCGGCCAGCGCCGCGGGCCGTTCCAGTAGCCGGCGGTGAGGCGCAGGAAGCGCCAGGGCGCGCGCGGCGGGCGGGGCGCTTCCCTGTTGCCGGCTTCAGCCATGGGCGTCCCCGGCCAGGCATTCGGCGGCGAGCAGGGCCGCGCCGCGGGCGGCGCCGTAGAGGCCGAGCAGATCGTCGATCACCACATGCAGCGGAATTTCCCGCAGCAGCGCCTGCATCGGCGGCTTGTCGCTGAAGGCCTGCAGTACCTCGGGCGCTTGCAGGAAGGGCAGCAGGCGCGGGGCGATGCCGCCGCACAGATAGACGCCGCCGTGGGCCAGCGTGGTGAGCGCCAGGTTGCCGGCGGTGGCGGCGTAGATGCGGGCGAACAGTGCCGCCGCGGCCGCCGCCGCCGGCTCGCCCGCCAGCGCGGCGCTGCCGATGGCGGGGGCGTCCAGCGCCGCGCTACCGCCGGCGTAACGGTGGAGCCGCGCCAGGCCGCGGCCGGAGAGCAGGGTTTCCAGGCTGCAATCCTCGCCGTTGGCGCGCAGCTGCTGCAGCAAGGCGTCCTGCCCGGCGTCGGCGGGGGCGAAGCCGGCGTGGCCGCCTTCGCTCTGCAGCGCGCTGCCGCCCACCAGTTGGGCAACGCCCAAGCCGGTGCCGGCGCCTATCAGCAGGCGTGGCGCGTCCGCTTGCGGGCGGCCGGCCTGCAGCGTGCACAGGCTGCTCGCCGGCAGGTCGGGCAGGCCCAGCGCCTGGGCGGCGAAATCGTTGATCAGGCGTAGCCGGCGCAGCTTGAAGCGGGTGGCGAGGTCGGCGGCATCCACCGTCCACGGCAGATTGGTCATCCGCAGCCGGCCGTTTTCCAGTGGGCCGGCGAGGGCGAGGCAGGCCGCCTGGGGCGCGTCGCCCGGCTGCAGGAAGGCGAGCAGCAGGCTGTCCAGGTCGGCGAAATCGCCGCTGGGGTAGATCGCCCGCCGCCGCTCGGTCCAGCGGCCGTCGCGGTAGTCGCCGATCAGCAGCCGCGCGCGCGAGCCGCCGATGTCCGCCGCCAGTATCTCCATCGCCTTCCCAAGCCTATGTATTTCGGCCGAGGTTACCGCAAAGCCGCGCGGCTGCCGCGCCCGCTGTGGCGGTTTGCTTCAGCGGCGAGGGTTTTCCATGAGCTGGATCAATAGCTCGGCGATGCGGCGGCGCATTTCCTCGCGTTGCGGACCGGTCGCGCCAGCCGCCAGTTCGGCCCGCAGCACCGCCAGCTCGCGGCGCAGGCCGACCTCGGTCGGGGTGAAGCCGGCGTTCTTGAGGATGCGGTTGAAGCTGCGCGTCTCGCCGTCCACCAGCGGATCGTCATCGAACACCAGCGGCTTGCCGGTGCCGGGCAGATTGTCCAACTCGCCACGGCGCTGGGCATCGGCGATGCGCTGCTCGGCGAGGAGGTCGAATATGGACATGACGAATATGGACATCGCCTACTTCAGCAAGCGCCGCCGCATCAGCGCCAGCGCCAGCCAGAAGGCCACCGCGCCGTAGGCCAGCAGCGCGCCCAGGTGCAGGCCCACGTCCTGCGGCATCTGCCCCAGCAGCAGCGGCCGGCCGATCTGCACCGCGTGCGCCAGCGGCAGCAGCCCGGTTACCGCGCGCAGCGCTTCCGGCAGCTGCTCCGCCGGAAAGAACACGCCGGAAACCAGCATCATCGGCGTGATGAACAGGGTGAAGTAGTACATGAAGAAGTCGTAGCTCGGCGCCAGCGCCGTCACCACCAGCCCCAGCGCGCCGAACACCAGCCCGACGAGGAAGATCAGCGGCAGCACCCACAGCACGTAGCGCGGCTCGACGAAACCGAACAGCGTCACCACCAGCAGGATCGCCGCGCCCGACAGCAGCGCCTTGGACGCCGCCCACACCAGTTCGGCGAACACCACGTCGTCCAGCGCCACCGGCGCGTTCAGGATCGCATCCCAGGTGCGCTGCACATGCATGCGCGAAAAGCTGGAATACAGCACCTCGAAGGTTGCCGCGTTCATCGTCGAGTAGCACACCATCCCCGCCGCTAGGAAGGTGATGTAGGACACCCCGCCCACCTCCGGCACCAGCATGCCGATGCCGAAACCCAGCCCGAACAGGTAGATCACCGGATCGGCCAGATTGCCCAGGATGGAAGGCAGCGCCAGCTTGCGCCAGACAAGGAAATTGCGCCGCCAGACGGGGAGGAAACGCGGGGAGAGAACGGGGAGGCGCCAGGGGGTGGGGGTCATCATGCTGGGTGAAGGTCGCCGCGATGAGCAATGATTTTGGCTCTTCCGAGGGGGGTTAGCCAGTGCGCTCGCGACTCCTTCTTACTGCAACCGCTACTTCTTGCCGAGAGAGCCGAATTTCCGTTGGATGGTGCATTCCAGCAGTGTCTTTGCTCCAGCAAACCCCTTTGGATCTTCGGTTGCCATGCCTGTCGTGTGATACATCGTCTCGTTTTCTATGACGATCTTTAAGTCAGTGGGTGAAACTCCGATTCCGCGAATGTTCTGCTTGAATCTGCCGTAGTTATCTCGAAATGAGCGAATGACGGACTGAGGGTCATCAGCAAAATAGAACCCCCAATAGTGAGAGTCCCGACTCTCTGCGTCGCGAGCCTTGAAATGGGCATACATGGCGCCCACGGCGTTGAGCCCATTGATGCTCATGGGCGTCTGGAAAATGGTTCTATGGGTGCTTGCCTGGGGATTTTCGCTGGTCGGGGCAAACCACTCCCCCCCTTCCGCGCGTGCCTTGGTGGGCGCATATACGCTGAGCGCTGCAGACTCCTGAGCGATATGGCGGAAAACTTCCTCGTCGCAGCGTACGAACTTCTCAACGAGCGCCTCTGCTCCGACACTGTTGGAAGTACGGTGGTTTCCCGTTGAAGATGTCGAGCAAGCGCTGGCGACTAATAGGGTCACGATAGCTACGGCAGTATGTCGAATGTTATTACTCATGGATGACTGATATAGATGGTACCCGTGGCTTGATTTCAAGCCACGGGTGGTTTGGTAAGCGACTCGCGGTAATAAATCACCGCCCCGGAACCCCATCCTTCAAATAGAACGGCGACCGCGGGCCGTACAGGATGCCGTTTGGCTGACCCGCCATCAGCAGCCGCCCGCTGGTTCGTCCTGCGATGAGGTGGCCCTGCTCGCTGACGGTCTCCATGATCTGCTTGACCGCCGCCATGACCAGCATGCCGATCAGGCCGCCGCCGGAGTTGTTGTTGCCTTCGGCGCTGGAGGCGGTGGCGGCGCCTTCCCACAGCGTTTTGCCGGAGCGCAGGTCGACCAGCTTGGCGACCGCGGTGACGCGGGTTTCGCTGGAGATGACGGCATAGGTGGTGCCGTACTGCTTCACCTCGATGTAGAGCGCGGAGTCGGCGCCGAAGATTTCCCGCAGCTTGGCGATGGAGACCTGCTGGATGTCGGTGGGCGAGGTGAGGCCGTTCTGCTTGAAGGTCTCTTCCACCAGCGTGACCGGGAAGACGTAGTAGCCGGATTCGGCCAGCGGCAGCGTGGTGTGGGACATCATGCTGTAGGTGGCGTTGATGTCCGGCGAGCTGTTGACCGGCGGCAGCACCAGGATGGAGGCGGGCCGGGCTTCCTTGAAGTTGGCGTAGTTGTAGGCTTTGGTGGCACAGCCGGTGAGGGCGAGGGTGGCGCAGGCCAGGGCGGCGAGGCCGGCCAGGCGGAAGGACTTGGTGGGCATGGTCTTGCTCATTGCTGGGTCTTCTTCTTCAGCAGGAAGTCCACATAGGGGCCGCTTTCAGGGAACTGCTGGCGTTCCGCTTCGAGGTTGGCGACGAAGAGATCGGAGCGGCCGGTGACGCCGTAGAGCATGCCGAGGTGGGCCTGCAGGCCGGGCGGCAGGGCCTGGCCGCTGGCCTTGGCTTGCTCGCGGATCTTCTCCAGTTCCAGGATTTCCTCTTCCGGCCCCTTGTCGCCCTTGAGGTAGGCGTATTGCTGGTCGGTGAAGTTGCCCCAGTGGTACAGCGGCGGGCGTGCCGGGACGCAGCCGGCGAGCAGGGCGGAAGCGGCAACGATGGTGAGCAGCATGCGCTGCGCGGGGAGGCGTGGCATGGCGCGCTTCCTCAGTTGGCCGGGCGCCAGGCGCCGCCCTCGATGCCCTTCACCAGTCCATCCACCGCCTCGCGGATGGCGAGGTCCAGCACCTTGCCGTTGAGGGTGGAGTCGTAGCTGGCGGTGCCGCCGAAGCCGATGATCTCGCGGTTGGAAAGCGCATATTCGCCGGCGCCGATGGCGGAGTAGATGACTTCCGAGGTCTGCACATCCACCACGTTCAGCGCCACCTTGGCGTAGGCCACTTGTTCCTTGCCGCGGCCGAGGATGCCGAACAGCTGGCGGTCGCCGACTTCCTTGCGGCCGAATTCGGTGACATCGCCGGTGACGACGTAACGCGCCCCGCGCAGGGTTTGCTGTGTTTTGGCGATCTCGGCTTCCCGCTTGATCTCGCTCATGTTCTCGCGGTCGAGCACGTTGAAGCGGTTGGTTTGCTGCAGGTGGGTGAGCAGGATGGTCTTGGCCTGGCTGCCGAGGCGGTCCACGCCATCGGTGAACACGCCGCGCATGAAGCTGGAGCGGTTGTCGAACTTGCCCACCGAGATCGGCTGGCGCGCGCCGTTGTACGGCCGGGCGGCGGAGACGGTCTGCTGCGGGGCGATGCTGCGGGAGGTTTCGGTGGCGCAGCCGGCGAGCACGGTGACGGAGGCGGCGATGCAGGCGAGGGCGAGGTGTTGCTTGCGGGTCACGATGATCCTTTGCGGGCGATTGGAAGAAGGGGCGAAGTCAGCGAACGGCCAGGGCAGGGCGCCACGAAGCCGGAACTGGAGCTGCGGGACGATACGCGCGACAACTGAGATGGGACACGGGCCGTGTCTTGGCAAGCATGGCGGCAAGGGGAGGCCGTGACTGGCGGGGAATGAAGGTGATGTTCATCTCGGCGGCATGGGGTTTTTGTCATATTACGTTCGTGTAGCGCTATGTAACTGACAATTTCATCACGGCCTTCCGGTATGGAGTCGGCGCTGCGCGGTATGCCCTGGCGGGAGAGACCACGCCCAGATGCAGGAAGACCGGTCTCCCGGCTCCTCTGGCGTCCCTCCCGGATGCGTGGTCGGCGTGCGCTTCCTTGTTCGGCGGCGGTTCCGTTACCAGCATGACGCTGCCAGATCGCGTGTAGCGAGGCACGACGAAGGGCAGGCAAGGCGGGAGCCCGCGGGGCGTGAGGGATATCACGGCCGCAACAAGCCTGAAAGCATATGCTGAAGGATTGGAGGCGTGATGACGGATAAGAAACCAGAAGGGCGGCGCTTCTACGCGCACTCAAGCGCGACACCGGATCGTTCGGACTGGCAGCCGCTGGCGGAGCATCTGCGCAATGTCGCCGACCTGGCGGCTGGCTTTGCCTCTGCCTTCAATGCATCCGGTTTCGCTGGCGCCGCTGGTTTGCTCCATGACCTGGGAAAATACACCGACGATTTCCAGCGCCGGATCGCAGGCGAGGCGGTTCGGGTGGATCACGCAACCCATGGTGCGAAGCTGGCATGCAAGGAGTACGGTCAGCTTGGCTATCTGATCGCCTATGCCATCGCCGGCCATCACGCCGGGCTGGCAAATGGCCTTGAACGCGGTGAGCGCGAACGCAGTGAGCGCACTGCCTTGAAGGACCGTCTGCGTGGCGTGGGTTTGCCGCCGCTGCTACCGCAATGGCAGGAGGAAATCACACTGCCCCCGGAGCTGGGACCGCTGCCTTTCAAGCAAGGTGGCGCTGGCGGGCCGATGTTCCAAGCCGCCTTCCTTGCACGCATGCTGTTCTCCAGCCTGGTCGATGCCGATTACCTGGATACCGAGGCCTTCTACGACAAGCTTGCCGGAGAGGGCGAGCCGCAGGATCGCAGCGTCCTGCGGGCACTCGCCACGCCTTCCCTGTCCGCCTTGCGCGAGCGCCTGGATGGCTATCTGACCACCTTCCCGGCGGATTCGGACGTCAATTGGGTCAGGGCGGACATCCTGGCGCATGTGCGCGAGCAGGCTGCCTGCGAGCCGGGGATGTTCTCGCTGACGGTGCCGACCGGCGGCGGCAAGACCCTGGCCTCACTCGCCTTCGCGCTGGACCACGCCATCCGGCATGGCCTGCGGCGGGTGATCTTCGTCATCCCCTTCACCAGCATCGTTGAACAGAACGCGGCGGTGTTCCGTCGCGCCCTTGGCGATCTTGGGGGAAGCGCGGTGCTGGAGCACCACAGCGCCTTCGTCCAGCCTGCGCCGGCGCGTGACGATGCGGAGCGCTACCAGTCGCAGGAGAAGCTCAAGCTGGCGATGGAGAACTGGGACGCGCCCATCGTCGTCACCACCGCCGTCCAGTTCTTCGAGAGCCTGTTCGCCTCGCGGCCGTCCCAATGCCGCAAGCTGCACAACATCGCCGGCAGCGTGGTGATCCTGGACGAAGCCCAGACCCTGCCGCTGAAGCTGCTGCGTCCGGCGGTGGCCGCCATCGACGAACTGGCGCGCAACTACCGCAGCAGCGTGGTGCTGTGCACCGCCACCCAGCCGGCCCTGAAGGCGCCGGAGTTTGTCGGCGGATTCGAGCGCGTGCGGGAACTTGCGCCCGAGCCGCTCCAGCTGTTCCGCAAACTGGAGCGTGTTCGCGTCCGCCATGTGGGCGAACTGGGCGATGAGGCGCTGGCCGCCCGCATGCGCGCGCAGGAACAGGTGTTGTGCATCGTGAACAACCGCCGCCATGCGCGCGCGGTATTCCAGGGCATGGCCGATCTGCCTGGGGCGCGGCACCTGACGACGCTGATGTGCGCCAGCCACCGCAGCAAGGTGCTGGCCGAGGCGCGGGACGATCTGAAGTCGGGTCGCCCCTGCCGCCTCGTCTCGACCAGCCTGATCGAGGCCGGGGTGGATGTGGACTTCCCGCTGGTGCTGCGCGCCGAGGCCGGGCTGGACTCCATCGCCCAGGCCGCCGGCCGCTGCAACCGGGAAGGGCGGCGGGATGCGGCGGCCAGCGAAGTCCTGGTTTTCTCCACCGGCAACGCCGATTGGGCGCCGCCGCCGGAGCTCAAGCAATTCGCCCAGGCGGCTGCCACCGTATTGCGCAGCCATGCGGCCGACCCGCTATGCCCGGCGGCCATCGAGGCCTACTTCCGCGAGCTGTACTGGCAGAAGGGCGAGTCCGCGCTGGATGGGGGCGGGCTGCTGGGCCTGCTGCGCAGCAGCCGCCTCGACAGCCTGCCGCTGGAAACCCTGGCGGCCAGCTTCCGCATGATCGATTCGGTGCAGATGCCGGTAATCGTGCCTTACGACGACACCGCCCGCGATGCGCTGGAAGCCTTGCGCCACGCGAACAAGAGCGGCGGCATCGCCCGCCACCTGCAGCCCTACCTGGTGCAATTGCCGCGCCAGGGCTTCGAAGCCCTACGGAAGTCCGGCGCCATCCAGCCGGTGGCGCCGGAGCGTTGGGGTGAGCAGTTCATGGCGCTGACGGTGATGGACCTCTACAGCAGGGACTTTGGTTTGAACTGGGACGACCCCGCTTTCATGAAGGCGGAGAGCTTGTGCTGGTGATAGCACCTCGCCGCTGACGAAGGCGACATGGAAAAACAGGGAGGGTACTGACCTTGGCTTATGGAATCCGCCTCCTCGTCTGGGGCGAGCGAGCCTGCTTCACGCGACCGGAAATGAAGGTCGAGCGTGTGAGCTACGACGTGATCACCCCTTCGGCTGCGCGCGGCATCCTGGAAGCGATCCACTGGAAGCCGGCGATCCGCTGGCACATCGACCGCATCCACGTGCTGAAGCCGATCCGCTTCGAATCGATCCGGCGCAACGAGGTGGGCGGCAAGCTGTCGCCGGCCAGCGTGGCGAAGGCGATGAAGGTGGGCAGCACCGCCGGCCTGGCCACCTATGTGGATGAGGACCGCCAGCAGCGCGCCGCCACCGTGCTGCGCGACGTGCACTACCTGATCGAAGCCCATTTCCAGCTTACCGGCCGCGCCGGGCCGGACGACTCGGTGGGCAAGCACCTGGACATCTTCAACCGCCGCGCGCGCAAGGGGCAGTGCTTTCATGCGCCCTGCCTGGGCGTGCGCGAGTTTCCCGCCAGCTTCGAGCTGCTGGAGGAGGGCGCGGCGCTGCCACAGCCGGCAGCCGGCGTGGAGCCGGACAAAGACCTCGGCTGGATGCTGCACGACATCGACTTCGCCGACGGCATGACGCCGCACTTCTTCCGCGCCCGGATGAAGAACGGCGTGATCGAAGTGCCGCCCTGGCAGGCCACGGAGGTGAAGGCATGATCCTGCAGGCCTTGGTGCGCTACTACCAGCGCATGACAGCGCGCGGCGCCGGCGGCATTGCCGCCTACGGCTACAGCCCGGAGAAGATCAGCTACGAGATCGTGCTGGCGGCGGATGGCGCGGTGCTGGCGGTGAATGACATCCGCGACACCACCGGCAAGAAGCCGCAGCCCCGGGTGCTGGACGTTCCCCAGCCGGAAAAACGCACGGTCGGCATCAAGTCCAATTTCCTGTGGGACAAGACCAGCTACGTGCTTGGCGTCAGTGCCACCAGCAAGCGTGCCGACAAGGAGCATGAGGCCTTCAAGGCGCTGCATGAAACGGCCCTGGCTGGCGTGCAGGATGAAGGGCTGCAGGCCCTGCTGGCCTTTCTGCGGCGCTGGTCGCCGGAGCAGTTCCAGGCGCCGCTGTTTTCCGAGGAAATGCGGGATGCCAACCTGGTGTTCCGCCTGGGGAATGAGCATCGTCACCTGCATGAACGCGAAGCAGCGAAGGCCTTGCGTGCCCGGCTATTGGGCGATGAGGAGAGTGAAGAAGGAAGCCCGCCCGCCGCGGCCGCTGGCGCGATCTGCCTGGTGAGTGGTGAGGTAGCGCCCATCGCCCGCCTGCACCCGGCGATCAAGGGCGTGAATGGTGCGCAGAGTTCCGGCGCCTCGCTGGTGTCCTTCAACCTGGACGCCTTCACCTCCTACGGGAAGAACCAGGGCGACAACGCGCCGGTTTCCGAACAAGCCGCCTTCGCCTATACCTCGGTGCTCAATCACCTGCTGCGGCGCAGCGCCGATAACCGCCAGCGGCTGCAGGTGGGCGACACCTCGGTGGTGTTCTGGGCGGAAGCGGCTGGTAGTGAGGCCGACGCCCAGGCGGCAGAGGATTTCCTCTCCAGCCTGCTCCTGCCGCCGGACGATGACAGCGAGGCCGAGCGGCTGCGCACGGTGCTGGATGGGCTGGGCAAAGGCAGACCGCTGGCCGAGCTGGACCCCGGCCTTGCGCCCGGCACCCGCATGTATGTGCTCGGTCTGGCGCCGAACGCCTCCCGCCTTTCGGTGCGCTACTGGCAGGTGGATACGCTGGAGGTGTTCGCCAGGCGCCTGGCCGAGCATGCGCAGGACTTGCGTATCGAGCCCTTGCCATGGCGCATCGAGCCCACGGTCTACCGCCTGCTGCTGGCCACCGTGCCCAACCGCGAGGGGGCGATGCCCAAGGCGGACGATGCCTTCGACAACCTCATCGGCGAAACCATGCGCGCCATCCTCAGCGGTGGCCTGTACCCGCGCAGCCTGCTCGCCAACACCGTGCTGCGCATCCGCAGCGACGGCAATCTTTCCGGCATGCGTGCCGCGATCTGCAAGGGTGTCCTGACGCGCGAGCGCCGTCTGGGCATCCGTACTTCCGACGAGGAGATTCCCGTGAGTCTAGACAAGCAATCCACCCAGCCCGGCTACCTGCTCGGGCGCTTGTTCGCCGTGCTGGAGTTCGTGCAGCGCTGCGCGCTGGGCGGCCAGGTCAACGCCACCATCCGCGACCGCTACTACGGCGCGGCGTCGGCGACACCGGCCGCCATCTTTCCGGTGCTGTTGCGCAACACCCAGAACCACATGGGCAAGCTGCGCAAGGAGCGCCCCGGCCAGGCGGTGAACCTGGAAAAGGAAATCCGCGACATCGTCGAAGGTTTGCCGGACCAGTTTCCGCGCAGCCTGAAGATCGAGGACCAGGGCCGCTTCGCCATCGGCTACTACCACCAGTCCCACATCCATTTCGCCAAGCGCGACGCCAGCGGCGATGCCGCTGAAAACACCGAAACCGATACCGAAGGAGCCCTTTGATGACGGCCATCGCCCACCGCTACGAATTCGTCTACCTGTTCGACGTCACCAACGGCAATCCGAACGGCGACCCAGATGCCGGCAATCTGCCGCGGCTGGACCCGGAAACCAACCGCGGCCTGGTTACCGACGTGGCCCTCAAGCGCAAGATCCGCAACTTCGTCACCCTGGACAAGGACGGCGGCCCTGGCTACGCCATCTACATGCAGGAGAAGGCGGTGCTCAACAACCAGCACAAGCGGGCCTACGACGCGCTGGAGATCAAGCCGGAAGACAAGAAGCTGCCCAAGGACGAAGCCAAGGCGCGCGAAATCACCGCCTGGATGTGCGCCAACTTCTTCGACGTGCGCACCTTCGGCGCGGTGATGACCACCGGCGTCAACGCCGGCCAGGTGCGCGGCCCGGTGCAGCTCGGCTTCGCCACCTCGGTGGAGCCGGTTCTGCCGCTGGAAATCTCCATCACCCGCATGGCGGTCACCACCGAGAAGGAGGCCGAGGCGCAGAGCGGCGACAACCGCACCATGGGCCGCAAGCACATCCTGCCCTACGGCCTGTACCGCGCCCACGGCTTCGTCTCCGCCAAGCTGGCCGAGCGCACCGGCTTCTCCGATGAAGACTTGCAGCTGCTGTGGCAGGCGCTCATCAACATGTTCGAGCACGACCGCTCCGCCGCGCGCGGCGAAATGGCGGCGCGCAAGCTCATCGTGTTCGAACACGACAACGCCATGGGCAACGCGCCGGCGCATGTGTTGTTCAAGACTGTTGATGTGACGCGGGCCAAGCCGGAGGAGGATGGCCCCGCGCGCAGCTTTGCCGACTACAAGGTCAAGGTGGACGCCGAAGCCCTGCCCCAGGGCGTGAGCGTGCGCGAGTACCTCTGAGGGCGCTGGGGGATGGAGATGGACGACGAGCTCATCCCCCTCTCCGCCCTCCAGCACTATCTCTACTGCCCGCGCCAATGCGCGCTCATCCACCTGGAGCAGCAGTGGGCCGAGAACCGGCAGACCGCAGAGGGGCGCTTGCTGCACGACAAGGCCGACACGCCGGCGGTGGAGCGCCGCCACGGCGTGCGCACCGTCACCGCCATGCCTTTGTCCAGCGCGGCGCTGGGCATTAATGGCGTGGCGGACGTGGTGGAATTCCACGGCGAGGCGGCCGGCGAATGCCTTTATCCGGTGGAGTACAAGCGCGGCCGTCCCAAGGCCCACCGGGCGGATGAAGTGCAGCTGTGCGCCCAGGCGCTGTGCCTCGAAGCCATGTTCGGCGTGGCGGTGGCGGAAGGCGCCCTGTTCTACGGCCAGCCGCGGCGGCGGGAGCCGGTGGCCTTCGATGAGGCGCTGCGCGCGCTGACGCAGGAAACGATAGCCGCCACCCGCGCCATGTTCCGCGCCGGCCGCACGCCGCTGGCAAGTCATGACGCCAAGCGCTGCGACAGCTGCTCCCTGCTCGATCTCTGCCAGCCGCGGCTGCTGGCGAAAGCCGGCGGCGTGGAGGCCTGGCTGAAACGGCAATTGCAGAACGAGGACTGAGGCATGCGCCGTCAGCTCAACACCCTGTACGTCACCACCGAAGGCGCCTGGTTGAAGAAGGATGGCGCCAACATCGTCATGGAAGTGGAGGGCGCGGAGCGCGCCCGCCTGCCCGCCCACATGCTGGAAAGCATGGTGTGCATCGGCCGGGTGATGGTGTCGCCGCCGCTGCTTGGCTACTGCGCCGAACAGGGCATCTGCGTCAGCTTCCTGTCGCCCAACGGCAAGTTCCTGGCGCGCATGGAAGGGCCGGTTTCGGGCAACGTGCTGCTGCGGCGCGAGCAGTACCGCCGTACCGATGCCCTGGCCGGCTGTGCGCTGGTCGTCCGCAATCTGCTGATCGGCAAGGTGCATAACCAGCGTGCGGTGCTTGGCCGAGCGCTACGCGATCACGGTGAGGGCATGCCGGAGGTGGATCAGGCCGCCCTGGTCCATGCCCGGGAACGTCTGCGCCGCATCTCCGCGCGCCTGCTGCAGGAAGAACAGCTCGACGTGCTGCGCGGCCTGGAGGGCGAGGCGGCGCAGGCCTACTTCGGCGTTTTCGATCACCTCATCCGCGTGCCGGAACCGGCCTTGCGCTTCAAGGGCCGCAGCCGGCGGCCGCCGCTGGACGCGGTGAATGCCTTGCTCTCCTTCCTCTACACGCTGCTGACGCACGACTGCCGCTCCGCACTGGAGAGCGTGGGGCTGGACCCGGCGGTGGGCTTCCTGCACCGCGACCGCCCCGGCCGGCCCAGCCTCGCGTTGGACCTGCTGGAGGAGTTCCGCCCCGTCATGGCGGATCGACTGGCGCTGTCGCTGATCAACCGGCGCCAGCTCGGCGAGCGCGACTTCGTCCAGCTGGACAACGGCGCAGTCTCCCTCAAGGAAGAATCCCGCAAGACGGTGCTCACGGCTTACCAGGAGCGCAAGCGGGAGGAAATGCGGCACGCCTTTCTCGAAGAGAAGCTCGCCGTCGGCCTGTTTCCCGCCGTCCAGGCACAGCTGCTCGCCCGCCACCTGCGCGGCGACCTGGAAGCCTATCCACCCTTCCTGTGGAAGTGAGCTGCCGCCATGATGGTTCTGGTGAGCTATGACGTGAGCACCCGCGAGCCAGCCGGCGAACGCCGCCTGCGCCGGGTTGCCAAGGCCTGTCGCGACTTCGGCCAACGGGTGCAGTTCTCGGTCTTCGAGATCGAGGTCGATCCCGCGCAATGGACGCTGCTCAAGCACCGGCTGATGGAGCTGATCGACCCGGCGCAGGACAGCCTGCGCTTCTACTACCTCGGCAAGAACTGGAAAACCAAGGTCGAACACATCGGCGCCAAGGCCGCCCTCGACCTGAACGGCCCACTGGTTTTCTGACCGCCTCCGCGAACCTCCAGCTACCGGGAAAACCCCGGGAGGTTCGCGTTTTTCTATCTGGCTGATCTGAAAGCCATTTCCTCCGAAAGGCCAAGGTCATTGGCATTTTCGGGGGCTTGCCGGCGCAGGTTCGCGGAGTACGGGCGTATTTCCCTTGCCTGGCAAGGTGTTACCTTGACGGAGTCGCGCCCCTCGCGGGCGCGTGGGTTGAAACCACCCACACCGGTGACGGGGCCGTGGTCTCCACCGTCGCGCCCCTCGCGGGCGCGTGGGTTGAAACGACGGCCGGCGCGCCAGCGTCCAGCACAGCCTCGGGTCGCGCCCCTCGCGGGCGCGTGGGTTGAAACGGGCCGGTGGGCAGCGCCGTGGCCGTCGTTGCCCTGTCGCGCCCCTCGCGGGCGCGTGGGTTGAAACGGCAACACCGCCACTCTCACCATAGGGCCACAGGTCGCGCCCCTCGCGGGCGCGTGGGTTGAAACACGCCGTTGGCGTCGTCGGCCGTGGCCCTGCTCAGGTCGCGCCCCTCGCGGGCGCGTGGGTTGAAACATCGGTGTGTTCGACGACTTCTACATCATCGACGGCGGTCGCGCCCCTCGCGGGCGCGTGGGTTGAAACAGGCCGTGGTACAGGCCATCGGAGAGGCCGAACATGTCGCGCCCCTCGCGGGCGCGTGGGTTGAAACAGTTCCTCGTTGAATGGGATAACCGCTGGTTAAGCGTCGCGCCCCTCGCGGGCGCGTGGGTTGAAACAACGGCACAACTCGGCGCTTCCTTCCCTTCGTATCGTCGCGCCCCTCGCGGGCGCGTGGGTTGAAACTTTGGCCTCGCGTTGCCCTTTGTGATCCTCGGTCTGGTCGCGCCCCTCGCGGGCGCGTGGGTTGAAACTTGATGCGCGAGATACGAAGGGAAGGAAGCGCCGAGTCGCGCCCCTCGCGGGCGCGTGGGTTGAAACACATCGGTGCCGCAGGCCTCTTCGGCGGCGAGAAGGTCGCGCCCCTCGCGGGCGCGTGGGTTGAAACGGCGCATAGGCGTCCTCGACCAGGGCGTAGAAGTCGCGTCGCGCCCCTCGCGGGCGCGTGGGTTGAAACTCCAAGGCCATGGAGCTGGGCAACATCTCGTCCGGTCGCGCCCCTCGCGGGCGCGTGGGTTGAAACCAGGCATCGGCGCGGCCATCGCCGTGGCGTGGGGGTCGCGCCCCTCGCGGGCGCGTGGGTTGAAACATCAGCATGCGGCCATCGCTGGTCTGGTGCAGCGCGGTCGCGCCCCTCGCGGGCGCGTGGGTTGAAACGTGCTTCGTAGGTCTTGGTGAGGGCGTGCTGGTCGATCGTCGCGCCCCTCGCGGGCGCGTGGGTTGAAACCGTGACGTGTCCGGCGACATCGCGCCGCGCGTGGCTGTCGCGCCCCTCGCGGGCGCGTGGGTTGAAACAAGCCTTCGTCGGCGTCGTAGTGGTCCAGCGTCTGTCGCGCCCCTCGCGGGCGCGTGGGTTGAAACGATAGATGGGATCGTGCCCGTCGTTGAACTCGACGAGTCGCGCCCCTCGCGGGCGCGTGGGTTGAAACGATCAGTTCCAGGGGCAGGTGGGCTCGACGCTCCTGGTCGCGCCCCTCGCGGGCGCGTGGGTTGAAACGACAAGGTACTCGGGGAAATGAATCGGGCGCTGAAGTCGCGCCCCTCGCGGGCGCGTGGGTTGAAACGGCGGCATCGTGCCCGTCTTGAGCTTGTGATAAGCCGTCGCGCCCCTCGCGGGCGCGTGGGTTGAAACTCGGGCGGCTCCCTCACTGTGAGGGGGCTTGCCCTTGTCGCGCCCCTCGCGGGCGCGTGGGTTGAAACCAGGGCCTTGGCACTGGCCTCGCCCTTCTTGGCGCCGTCGCGCCCCTCGCGGGCGCGTGGGTTGAAACATCAGCATGCGGCCATCGCTGGTCTGGTGCAGCGTCGCGCCCCTCGCGGGCGCGTGGGTTGAAACTGGTACCGCCCGTGCCGCGATGGCTTGTATGAGGGGCGTCGCGCCCCTCGCGGGCGCGTGGGTTGAAACCAACTCGAGCGCAGCAGATGAGGTTGATGGCGCCGAGTCGCGCCCCTCGCGGGCGCGTGGGTTGAAACGCGCCAAAGGCCCGGATGATGTGACGGTGCTTATCAGGTCGCGCCCCTCGCGGGCGCGTGGGTTGAAACAAGCCAGTGGCGGGCACGATCAAGGTGGCCATCAAGTCGCGCCCCTCGCGGGCGCGTGGGTTGAAACTTTCACACGTCGCGTGGCAATGTCACAGCCGCTTCGTCGCGCCCCTCGCGGGCGCGTGGGTTGAAACTACATTGTCGAGGGTGGGGCGCAGCAATATAGATCGTCGCGCCCCTCGCGGGCGCGTGGGTTGAAACACTACCTCGTTGAGTTCCATAGGGCCTCCGGTTTGTCGCGCCCCTCGCGGGCGCGTGGGTTGAAACCTCATCCGTGAGAATTAGTTGCAGTGGTACTAGCAGTCGCGCCCCTCGCGGGCGCGTGGGTTGAAACATGCCCTCGATATAGCCAACGACCCGCCGACCCTTGTCGCGCCCCTCGCGGGCGCGTGGGTTGAAACGAGTTCAACAACGAGCAGTTCAACCTGCTCGCCAAGTCGCGCCCCTCGCGGGCGCGTGGGTTGAAACGCAAACACCCCGTCCGCCTCGTACATGATCCCCTCACGTCGCGCCCCTCGCGGGCGCGTGGGTTGAAACAACATTTCGCGGGCTTCCCGTCGCGTGGATTCGCTGGTCGCGCCCCTCGCGGGCGCGTGGGTTGAAACTTTCCCCACACCCGACATCCGTTGAACACCTATCGTCGCGCCCCTCGCGGGCGCGTGGGTTGAAACAGAAGGGAGTAGCGATGAGTAAGCAACTGAAAACGTCGCGCCCCTCGCGGGCGCGTGGGTTGAAACGTCAGCCAGCTCGCGCGCAGCGTGGCCCAGGCACCCGTCGCGCCCCTCGCGGGCGCGTGGGTTGAAACTGGCTTTTGCCGCCGTAAGCCATATACCCACAACGTCGCGCCCCTCGCGGGCGCGTGGGTTGAAACTGGTACCTCGGCGCATGCATTGGTGCAGCGAAAAAAGTCGCGCCCCTCGCGGGCGCGTGGGTTGAAACTACGGTTGCTGTGCTCGGCAAACAACGCCTGGGCGACGTCGCGCCCCTCGCGGGCGCGTGGGTTGAAACTGCAGCCAATGTGATTTGGTCTTCGCGGGACTCTGGTCGCGCCCCTCGCGGGCGCGTGGGTTGAAACAAGCCGGCTTTAATCAATTGCTGCAGCGCTTCCGCAGGTCGCGCCCCTCGCGGGCGCGTGGGTTGAAACTTCGCGGCCAGTTGCAGCAGCATGTAGTGCTCCGACGACGTCGCGCCCCTCGCGGGCGCGTGGGTTGAAACCGCGCCTGAGAAACCCTTGACCGGCCTGGCCGTGGCGTCGCGCCCCTCGCGGGCGCGTGGGTTGAAACGCCGCCCTTCGGATGGATTCGAAGCAAGTGGCGGCGGGTCGCGCCCCTCGCGGGCGCGTGGGTTGAAACAAAGACCTATGGGAGTTTGCGACTGATGTTCCCGTGTCGCGCCCCTCGCGGGCGCGTGGGTTGAAACAGGCAGCGTGCAAGCATGAGCGCCCCCGAAACCCTGTCGCGCCCCTCGCGGGCGCGTGGGTTGAAACGCAGCCACGGCGGTAACGATGGCCCGGCGGGTGTTGTCGCGCCCCTCGCGGGCGCGTGGGTTGAAACACATCGTCGAACAGCCGCCAGATGAGATAGAGCGTGTCGCGCCCCTCGCGGGCGCGTGGGTTGAAACAGCACGGCTTTGCAGACGGCGACTACGTGACACGAGACGGGTCGCGCCCCTCGCGGGCGCGTGGGTTGAAACTATCGCGAGCGCAACAACCAGAACCTGGATGTGCAGGTCGCGCCCCTCGCGGGCGCGTGGGTTGAAACTCATAACCATGGCCACAATCCTTAGGCTCAGGCTCAGGCTCAGGCTCAGGCTCAGGCTCAGGCTCAGGCTCAGGCTCAGGCGCAGGTCGCGCCCCTCGCGGGCGCGTGGGTTGAAACGGCGCGCGCCCTGTTTGGCTGGGCTATGACCCCAGCGTCGCGCCCCTCGTGGGCGCGGCCTTTCCTTCAATTCTCCGAGCTGAGGTTCTGCGCACATTGATGCAGAACCATCGTCACAGGGCTCGCCCTTTGCCGGCCCAGCCTTAGTCCCGCAGCTCCCGCCCTGTCAGTTTCAGGAACACGTCCTCCAGGTTCGCCGGCCGGTGCAGGTAGCGCAGGCCTTGTTGCTGGGCGAGGTGGGTGAGCAGGGGGGCGGGGTCGTGGACGTAGCAGAAGGCGGTTTCGCCGCTGATTTCGTAGCGGTGGGAGAGGGCGGCGGCGTGGGTGCTGGCCCAGGCGGCGGCGCCGCTGGCGGTGGTGGTGTCGTGGCCGTTCCAGTCGCCGAAGACTTCGACGACTTGCGGTTCGATGTGGGTGGCGATGACTTCGCGCGGGCTGCCGGTGGTGAGGAGGCGACCGGCGTCGAGGATGGCGAGCTGGTCGGAGAGGCGTTCGGCCTCGTCCATGAAGTGGGTGGTGAGGAGCACGGTGGTGCCGCCGCGTATGAGTTGCTTGAGGCGGTCCCAGATGAGGTGGCGGGCTTGCGGGTCGAGGCCGGTGGTGGGTTCGTCCAGCACCAGCAGTTCGGGGCGGTTGATGAGGGCGCGGGCGAGGGTGAGGCGCCGCTTCATGCCGCCGGAGAGGGACTGGATGCGGGCGTCGGCCTTGCCTTCGAGGCCGGCGAAGGCGAGCAGCTCCGGGATGCGGGCGCGGATGTCGCCGCCGGAGAGGCCGAAGTAGCGGCCGTAGACCAGCAGGTTCTCGGCGCAGGTGAAGTCGGGGTCGAGGTTGTCGAGCTGGGGAACGATGCCGACGCGCATGCGCGCTTCGCGGGCGCGCTCGGGCACCGGTTCGCCGCAGAGCCGGATCTCGCCCGCGCTGGGGGCGGTGAGGCCGAGGGCGCAGCGCAGCGTGGTGGTTTTGCCGGCGCCGTTGGGACCGAGCAGGGTGAAGCATTCGCCGGGCCGTAGTTCGAGGTCGATGCCGCGCACGATCTCCGCCTGGCCGTAGCGCTTGACCAGGCCGCGGATGGCGAGCGGGGAGCGGGTTCCAGCGGCGGGCGGGATGGCCTGGGAGCGCGGCAGCGCGGCGGTCATGCCTCAGCCCAGCGCCGGTACGTTGCGCAGGATGATGTCGCGCAGGATGTGCAGCTTGGCGTGGAAGAAGTGGTCCGCGCCGGGGATGACGGTGACCGGCAGTTCCTGCGGCCGCGCCCATTCGAGGACGTTGGCGAGCGGCACGGTGTCGTCGGTTTCGCCATGGATCAGCAGCGCCGGGATGCCCTTGGGCAGCGCCTGGGTGTCGTAGCTGCGCTGGCCGTGGGAGGCGACGCCGGCGGCGGTGCCGACGAGCACGATCTGGCGCGGCGGGGCGATGCCGTCCGCCAGCCGGTTCACCACCCGCGTCTGCACGAAGGCGCCGAAGGAGAAGCCGCCCAGCGCCAGCGGCAGGCTGCCCCAGCGCGACTGCGCCCAGGCGATCACCGCCAGCATGTCTTCGGTTTCGCCGTCGCCGTGGTCGTGCGCGCCTTCGCTCTTGCCGACGCCGCGGAAGTTGGGGCGCAGCGCGGCGTAGCCGAGGTCGCGGTAGGCGCGGGCCAGGGTGTGGGCGACCTTGTTGGTGTTGCTGCCGCTGAACAGCGGATGCGGGTGGCAGACGAGGGCGATGCCGCGCACGTCGGCGGGGGCGTCGATGAGGACGTCGATATTGCCTTCGGCGCCGCGCAGCAGCACGGATTCGGTGGGCGGGTTGCGGCTGGGCTCGGTGCTCATGCGGCTTGGTCCGGCAGGCGCAGGCGTTCGACGATGCGGCCGCCGGCGAGGTGTTGGTCGATGATTTCGTCGATGTCTTCCTTGTCGACGAAGGTGTACCAGACGTTGTCCGGATAGACCACCAGCACCGGGCCGTCGTCGCAGCGGCCGAGGCAGCCGGCCTTGTTGATGCGCACCTTGCCGGCGCCCTTCAGGCCCAGTTGGGAGATGCGGTCCTTGGCGTAGGTCTGCATTTCGGTGGCGTGGTGGTCGTTGCAACAGGATTCGCCGGGCTTGCGCTGGTTGCAGCAGAAGAAGACGTGGTGGCTGAAATAGCTCATGGGGCTCTCCGTGGGATGGCGCCGATTATAAGAGTTGAGCAAGGCGCGGGCCTGCGCGCGGCGGCTTCAGTGCGTGGCGCGGCGTTCCTCGGCCAGGTGCTGGCCGCGCCACAGGCCGAGGGCGGAGAGGTAGGCCAGCGCGGCGAAGGGCCACAGGCTGTCCACCAGTTGGGTGAGGCCGTGGAAATTGAGGAAGTTGCTCTGCCGGGTGAAGCTGAGGTTGTAGAGCAGGTAGGGGTTTTCCGGCAGCAGGTTCACCAGCGCGGTGGCGGCCAGCAGGGTGGTGCCGGCGATGGCGTGCTGCACTACCCGTGGCAGCGCCAGGCTGCCCAGCAGCAGCGCGGCGCCCACCAGGGCGCCGCGTTCGGCGCCGGGGGTGAGCCAGGCCAGTGGCGCGCTGGGCACGAAGAAGGTGGTGGTGGCCAGTGCCTTGGCGCCTATGCCGAGCGCGATCAGCACCAGCACCGGCCACGGGCTGGGCCGGCGCATCATGCAGCGCACCAGCAGGCCGAGGGCGACGATGGTGGTGGCCGACAGCGCGGTTTCGAAGGCGATGAAGCGTTCCGGGGCGAAGCGCAGCGGCGCGGCGATGCCGAACAGGCTGCGGATGTCGCCGCTGCCGAACAGCAGGTCGTCCGGCGTGAGCTGGCCGAGCACCCACAGGCCGAGCAGGATCAGCCCGGCGTCGCCGGTATGGCCGCTGATGATGCGTTCATTGCGCCAGCGTTGCAGCGCGCCGCTGTGGTCGAACAGCGGATGGCCCAGGAAGGCGCCGAAGGCGGCGCCGAGCAGGGCGCCGGCGGTGTTGGCGCCCAGGTCCAGGTTGCTGGCGACGCGGGTGGGCAGGAAGTTCTGGATGGTTTCCAGCGAGAAGCTCAGCAGCGCGCACAGCAGGGTGGCGAGCGCCACCGTTTTCCAGCGCGGCCAGGCGCGCGGCAGCGCGGCGGCGACGACGAAGCCCAGCGGCAGGTAGCCGAGGATGTTGAACACCATGTCCTCGGGGATGAAGTACTTGGGCCAGGGCGCGATGAGGAAGTCGAGCAGCGGCAGCCCGGTGGCCTTCCAGCCGGTGAAGGGGTGCAGGCAGGCGTAGACGATGAGCAGCCCGTAGGCGATCGCGAGATTGCGCGGGAGGGAGGAAGGGCGGTCGGCTGCGGTGGTGGCGGTCCGGGCAGGTGCCGGGCGTCGTCGGGTCATCGGCAAGGGCAACGGGCCGATGCGCAATGCAGGCCGTGTCGCGGGCTGTGGGTGGGGGCGGAGCGGGCCAGTCTGCGGGGCGCGGCAGGGGGCGTCAAGCCGGCTGGTTCGAGGTTCGCTGGTACGTGGTCTGGCTGTGGGGGCGCACTGGCGGGGCGAGGGAATTCCGCTGTGCTGGGGCGAGGGCGGGCGGGGCGCCATTCAACTGGCAATTAAGCACAGCAGCGGGATAAGGCAGCGGAACACAGCCGCCGTTCGGGCTGAGCCTGTCGAAGCCCGTTTCCTGCAATGCCCTTCGACAGGCTCAGGGCGAACGGTGTCTCGGGGCTGGGCGCCGCCAGAAGCAGTTGCCCATGAATCGCAGGGAGCGGTGCGCGCCGGTCGATGCGCAAAGCTGCAGGCGTGGGAGACCGGCCTGGAGCATGCTGCTGCCGTGCCGCTCAGCCGCTCAGCCGCTCAGCCGCTCAGCCGCTCAGCCGCTCAGCCGCTCAGCCGCTCAGCCGCTCAGCCGCTCAGCCGCTCAGCGGCTGAGCGGC
>Ga0206116_1000558_pt1 | contig 35114 bp, 24 predicted proteins | sample 3A1Ametagenome_FD_178000 | JGI IMG/M metagenome (GOLD analysis project Ga0206116, IMG submission 178000) | Enriched microbial communities from leaf-cutter ant dump, University of Wisconsin, Madison, United States - 3A1A | ecosystem: Environmental > Terrestrial > Nest > Insects nest > Nest dump...
GTGCAGCGACAGCGCCTTGTGATCGGATGGCCCGGCGCCGCCCTTGCGCGACAAGCCGGGGCCGTCGTCCTGCCAGCGTGCGCCATGGCACTGCAATTCGCTGAGCAGGTCGAGCGCGGCAATGCGTTCAGAGGCTGACATGTCCGACCTCCTCGGCTTCGCAACGCCCCGGCAGCGCCGTGACACGCTCATGCACGTGGCTGGTCGGGGTTCGGTCGATCAACAGACTGAGCAGTTCCGGCCGACTGTAGTGACCGACCGAATCCATCATGCGCTTGCGTTTATCGATCAGCGCCAGGTCGAGGTCGGCAATGACCTCTCCCTCGCCGCTGCGCAGTGGCTCGCCCAGCAGCTTGCCTTCGGGGCTAACGATGGCCGTGAAGCAACCGCCGGAAATCGGCCCCAGCGTACAGCCGGTGTCGGTCATGATGCGTTGCTGCTGCTCCGGCTCCAGCCAGGCAGTGGCATTGACCACGAAACAACCGGACTCCAGCGCATGATGGCGGATGGTGACCTCAATCTGATCGGCGAAGATCTCGCCCACCAGCGAACCGGGGAACATCGCGGCATGGATCTGCTCGCCATCGGCCATCAACGCATAACGCGCCAGTGGGTTGTAATGTTCCCAACAGGCCAGCGAGCCGATACGCCCGACCCGGCTGTCCATCGCGCGCAGTCCGGAACCATCACCCTGCCCCCAGACCATGCGCTCATGATAGGTAGGCGTGATCTTGCGTCGATGCTGGATCAGGCTGCCGTCCGCATCGAACAGCAACTGCGCGTTGTAAATCGTGCCGCCGTCCCGCTCGTTGATGCCCAACGACACCACCATGCGCGCCTCCTTGCACGCCTCACCAATGGCAGCGGTAGCGGCGGACGGCACCTGCACCGACTCTTCAAGCAGCCGCAGGTGTTCCTTGCCCATCAGGAACGGTGGCTGCACGAAAGAAAAATAGGGGTAGTACGGCACCACCGTTTCTGGAAAGACGGCGAATTGCACGCCTTCGCGGCCAAGCCGCAGGATGGTCTGGACGATTTTCTCGACGGTGCCCTCACGGCTATAGAGCACGGGCGAGAGCTGCACGGCGGCGGCACGGACGATGGCCATGGCGGATTCCTTGTACGAACGGAGCCCCTCCCGCAGGAGGGGCGGGATGGATCAGGCAGTCCAGGTATCGATGATCAGCGCGCCCTCACGACGCATCAGCAGACGTAGATCCATCACGTCCAACGGGTTGATGGCCCGGATACCTTCGATCAACGCCTTCTCGGTCTGGCCGTACAGTGCCTGCAGGGCAAATCGGCAGGCGTAGACCTCGCCCCCCTCCTCGATGAATGCCTTGATCTGGTTGTTGACTGCCAGGTGGCCGGGGAAGGCTTCGTTGCCCAGAGTGGGAAAACCACGCTGTACGCCAAGCTGTACGCCCGGCCCGTAGAGCAGCACCTTGGTTTCGAAACCTTTGCGTAGCAGGCGTTTGGCCTGGAGCATGTTGACCAGGCCGATGGAACCTTCGAAGGCGATGGTGTGAAAGGTGATGAGGGCCTTTTCGCCTGGTTCGGCCTTGACGTCTTCGAAGACCTTCTCTTCGTAGTTGACCAGGAAGTCGCCGTCCTTGTATTGGGCGATATCGACGCTCGGCATGGGTGCTCTCCTCTTCTGCTTGTGTTCACGGTGGAAGTCACCGTGCTTGCGAGGACTAGAGCGAAGGTCGTGCCAGCTTCTCCAGATTTTTATATTTACCCTTTAATATCAAATACTTATTTATCTGATATGGTTTTTGAGGATTCTTCTGCACCTATGCATGCGCTACGAAGTCTCGTATAAAAACGAAAGTTCGTAGGGTTGATTACGAGGTTTCGTAGCATGAATGCAGGCGAGCCGGACTATCTCGCAGGCTGGGCCGACATGGCCTATGCCTCCCGGCATATGGTGTTCGAGCACTGCGGCGAGGCCATCGTGCAGTTCGACCCGGTGGCCAACCGATTCGTCGACATGAACATCGCCGCCAGCAAGCTGTTCGGCTATGCACGGCATGAGTTGCTGGACATGACGGTCACCCGCCTATTCGGCCATCAGTTGCCGGAGCTGATCGTGTTCACCCAGGCATTGCTGGAAACCGGCAAGGGCTGGAGCGACGAACTCAGTTGCACGCGCAAGAGTGGCGAACGCGTAATGCTGGAAATCTCCGCCACCACGTTGCGTCTCAAGGGCGTGCTCTATCTGATTCTGGTGCTGCGCGAACGCAACGAGCAACGCTACCTGCTCGACCAGGCGCAAACCGAACGCACCATGCGCGGTGGCCTGCTGGAATGGCGCAACATCCTCAACCTGTTCCAGGAAACCGAGCGCGACAATCACCTGCTGCTCAGCGCCGTCGGCGACGGCATCTACAGCATCGACAGCGAAGGACTGGCCACCTACGTCAATCCGGCCGCGGCACGCATGCTCGGCTGGGAGGTGGATGAGATGATCGGCAAGAACATCCACCGCATCCATCACCACAGCCATGCCGATGGCAGGCATTACCCGGTGGAGGACTGCCCCATCTACAAGGCCGTACACGACGGCCTGGTACACGAGGGGCGACAGGAAGTGTTCTGGCGCCGCGACGGCAGCATGTTTCCCGTGGAGTTCACCAGCACGCCGGTAATCGCCGAAGGCCGTATCGTCGGCTCGGTCGTGGTGTTTCGCGACATCACCGAGCGCATGAGCACCCAGCAGCGCCTGCATGACGCGCTGGAAGAACTGAAGGAGCTCAAGCAGCGCCTGGAACAACAGAACGAATATCTTCAGGAAGAAATTCGCATCGAACATAGCTACCGCGAGATCGTCGGCCAGAGTGAACCGATCCTGAAGATCGTCCGGCAGATCGATGTGGTCGGCCCCACCGACGCCAGCGTATTGATCAATGGCGAATCCGGTACCGGCAAGGAGCTGATCGCCCGCGCCATCCACCAATCCAGCAGGCGAGCCGAACACCCGCTGATACGGGTCAACTGCGCGGCGATACCGGCCGATCTGTTCGAGAGCGAGTTCTTCGGCCATGTTCGCGGCGCCTTCACCGGCGCCCTGCGTGACCGCGTCGGGCGCTTCGAATTGGCTGATGGCGGCACCTTGTTTCTCGACGAGGTCGGGGAAATCCCGCTGGAGCTGCAAAGCAAGCTGCTGCGCGTGTTGCAGGAAGGTCAGTTCGAGCGTGTCGGCGAGGAACGTACGCGGCGGGTGGACGTGCGCATCATCGCCGCCACCAACCGCGACCTGCGCGCGGAAGTGGAAGCCAAGCGTTTTCGTGAGGATCTGTACTTCCGCCTCAATGTCTTCCCCCTGCAGTCGCCGGCATTGCGTGAACGACGCGAAGACATCGCGCTGCTGGCCAGCCATTTCATCGAGCAGATCGGCCAGCGCCTGAACCTGCCCGGCCGCCATCTGAGCAATGGCGATATGGCGCGACTGCAAAGCTACAGTTGGCCGGGCAACATCCGCGAGCTGCAGAACGTCATCGAGCGCGCACTGATAACCTCCAACGGCCCGGAGTTGCGCATCGACCTGCCCAATTCCGTCACCACAGGAGAGGCGCAGCGGGCCAAAGACACGCCGTCCAACCCTGGCGGCATCCTCACCGAGCAACAGATGCGCCAACTGGAGCTGGACAACCTACGCGCCGCCCTCACCGCCGCCGGCGGCCGCCTGTTCGGCCCGGGTGGCGCAGCCGATCTACTGGGCGTGAAGCCAACCACCCTGGCCTCGCGCCTGAAAAAGCTCGGCCTGCCACGCCAGGCAGATTAGTATCGCCCTCGCCCGGGAGTGGCCTACAGCGCACTCACCCCACAGCAAACACCAGCGGCAACACGAGCGCTGTGAATATTCCCAGCAGGCTCATGCCCAATGCGGCGAACGCACCGCACTCCTGCCCTTCCTGCAAGGCATGGGCGGTGCCGATGGCGTGGGCATTGATACCGTAGCTCAGGCCACGCGCAGCCGGATGCTCGACGCCCGCCCAGCTCAGCAGCAACGGCCCGAGCGCGGTGCCGATGACGCCAGTGAGCATCACCATCACCGCCGCCAGCGAAGCGATACCGCCGATCTGCTCGGCCACCGGCATTGCGATCGGCATGGTCACCGACTTCAGCGCCAGGCTCATCACCACGCTCCAGTCGGCACCCAGAACCCAGCCGATGGCCAGGGTCAGCGTCACCGACAGCACACCGCCGGCCGTGAGGGTGATCATCACCGGCCAGAACAGTTGACGGATGCGCTCGATGTTGTGCTGCAGCGGCACGGCCAACGCCACGGTGGCCGGACCGAGCAACCAGGCGATAGGCTCGGCGCCCGCGCGATAGGTCGCGTAGTCCACGCCGCACAGCAGCAAGGTGGCGACGATCAGCACGACGGAAACCAGCACCGGCTGCAGCACCAGCCAGCCACTGCGCCGGTAGAGCCAGGCGGCGAACAGAAAAGCCGCCAGTGTCAGCGCGATGGCGAACAGGGCGTGATGGGTCAGCACATTCACCGGTCGCGCTCCTGACGGCGGATCAGCGTCTGTAGCAACCAACCGCAGAACGGCACCGTGACCAGCAGCGACAGCACCAGCGCGGCGGCGATCACCGGCAGTTCGCCGAGCAGCAGATCGCTGCTGGTCATGATGCCCGAGGCCGGTACCGCGAGCAGCAGCGGCAGATAGGGCAACAGACCGCCCGCGGCCTGCTGCAACGGCTCAGGCACGGCGCCGCGCCACATCAGCCAGACCGAGAGCAACAGCAGGCCGATGATCGATCCCGGCAACATCGGCAACAGCCAGTGGTTGAGGGCGACACCGGCAAGCTGCAGCAACACCAGCCAGAACAGTCCGCGCAGCAGCGTCATGTCGACTCTGCCTCGGCACCGGCACGCCCACGACGGAACAGCGGGCGCGGCTCGATGACCGAGCGGCCGTACAGCACGCTCAACCCCGCCAGGCCCTTGAGCGCATCCTCCACCGACTTGTCGGCGCGCACGGCAAAGGCATCGAAGCCGCACTGACGCATGTGCGCCAACTGGTCACGCAGCACATCGCCCACCGCACGCAACTCGCCGCGCCAGCCCAGGCGGGTACGCAGCAGGTAGGCCTGGCTGTAGCCACGGCCATCACGAAAGCTGGGAAAGTCGATGGCGATCAGCGCCAGGCTGGGCAGAAACGGCTGCAGCGCTTCGGGTTCGTCATCCACCTGCAGCAACAGGCCGTCGGCGCTCATCGCCCCGCCCTGCAGCACCTCGACCGACTGCCGCTCACGCCAGGCGGCCAGCGGCAGGATCAGCGGCGCCGAGCCAGCGTTCTCGGCGTCATGCAATTGCCAGGGATCGTCGGTGATGATGCGGGCCTGGCCATCGACCAGACGGATCAGGTTGTTCATGCCACCTCCTCGCGGGTGTAGACGCGTTCCTTGAAGGGCTCCAGGCCGATGCGCTGGAAGGTGTCGAGAAAGCCCTCGTTGACCTCGCGATAGTCGACGTAGGTCTGCACGATGCGCTCGATCACAGCCGGCACCTGCTCGGCGGCGAACGACGGGCCGATCACCTTGCCCAGCGCCGCCTGCTGGCCCTGGCTGCCGCCGAGGGTCAACTGGTACCACTCGCTGCCATTCTTGTCGACGCCGAGGATGCCGATGTTACCGATGTGGTGATGACCGCAGGCGTTCATGCAGCCGGAGATGTTCAGGCTCAGCTCGCCCAGGTCGTGCAGGTAGTCGAGGTCATCGAAACGCTGCTGGATGGCCTGGGCGATGGGGATCGACTTGGCGTTGGCCAGCGCGCAGAAATCGCCGCCCGGGCAGGCGATGATGTCGGTGAGCAGGCCGGCGTTGGCGGTGCCCAGCCCGGCAGCTTGCGCCTGCGTCCATAGCGCGTACAGATCGGCCTTGCGCACGTCCGGCAGCACCAGGTTCTGCTCGTGCGCGATGCGGATTTCGCCAAAACCGTAGCGCTCGCTCCAGTCGGCCACGGCTTCCATCTGCTCGGCCGTGACATCGCCCGGCGGTGCGCTGATGCCGGGCTTGGTCGACAGCACCACGCTGAGGTAGCCGGGCACCTGATGCGCCATGACATTGCGCGACACCCAACGCGCGAAGGCCTCGTCGCGTGCCAGGTGAGTGCCGAATTCGAGATCGATGGCATCCAGCGGGGCATAGGCCGGCTTGTGGAAAGACGCGGCGACGCGCTGGTATTCATCCTCGGTAAGGCGCGCCGGGCCGTCCTTGATCGGCTGCCACTCGCGCTCCACCTCGGCGGCGAAGGCTTCGATGCCCAGAGCCTTGACCAGGATCTTGATACGCGCCTTGTACTTGTTGTCGCGCCGACCATGGCGGTTGTACACGCGCAGGATGGCCTCGACGTAGGACAGACAATCCTGCCAGTGCAGCCCTTCACGCAGGGTCTGGGCGATGATCGGTGTGCGCCCCAGGCCACCGCCGACCAGCACGCGCAGGCGTAGCTCGTCGGCCTCGTCGCGGTACAGCTGCAGGCCGATGTCATGCACCTGGATCGCCGCGCGATCCTCTTCGGCGGCGCACAGGGCGATCTTGAACTTGCGCGGCAGGAACAGGAATTCCGGGTTAACCGTCGACCACTGGCGCAGGATCTCGGCCAGCGGGCGTGGATCGAGATACTCGTCGGCAGCGACCCCGGCGAAGGCTTCGGTGGTGATGTTGCGCACGCAGTTGCCCGAAGTCTGGATGGCATGCATGTCGTGGTCGGCCAGCCAGTCGAGGATGTCCGGCACGCGCTCCAGATCGATCCAGTTGAACTGGATGTTCTGTCGCGTGGTGAAGTGGCCATAGCCCCGGTCGTACTCGCGGGCGATATGCGCCAGCGCGCGCATCTGGCTGGCCGCCAGGGTGCCGTAGGGGATCGCCACGCGCAGCATGTAGGCATGTTTCTGCAGGTACAGGCCGTTCTGCAGGCGTAGCGGCAGGAACTCTTCTTCGCTCAGCTCGTCGTCCAGGCGCCGCTGCACCTGGTCGCGGAACTGGGCCACGCGCTCGCGCACCAGCGCGCGGTCATAATCGTCGTATTGGTACATGCAGGCAGGCCTCCTCATCACGGGGTGTCGACTATGCCTGCCGAAGGTGCTTCGAAAACAGCGCCAGAAAAGCCTAAAAAAACCAGATCAGATAGGTGAGACAGTCGTCAGTATCCAGCGCTGATTGGCGCGGCGCGATGTCGCAGGGGCATGTCTGTACCGCGAGCACTTAAAACTACAGACGCCAGATATGGCGTGGCCTGGAGACGTATCAGGTATTTTTCAGCACGCTCCACCGCCGCATCTGATCCGCTTTTTTATCGAAAACCTGAGTCTGTTTTGCGATCAGTTCCCCTCTGATCATGGCGCCAGCCTGATAAACGCCTGATGAGGGCAACAACATGACTGACCGTATCCCCGTGCGGGCCATCGAGACCATCGATCCTGCCAAACCCATCCGCCTGACACCGGCCCAGGCCGGCGGCCCGATCCACACGCGCAGTTTCACCGGGCGCTTTCGCAACCTGCGTCTGCTCGGCGCCGGCCTGCTGTTCCTGCTGTTCTTCGGCACCGCCTGGATCGACTGGAACGGCCGCCAGGCCGTACTTTGGGATCTGGAGAACCGCCAGTTCCACATCTTCGGCGCGACCTTCTGGCCGCAGGACTTCATCCTGCTCTCGGCGATCCTGATCATCGCCGCCTTCGGCCTGTTCTTCATCACCGTACTCGCCGGCCGCGTCTGGTGTGGCTACGCCTGCCCGCAAAGCGTGTGGACCTGGGTCTTCATGCGCGTCGAGCAGATCACCGAGGGCGACCGTGGCCAGCGCATCAAGCTCGATGCCGCGCCCTGGTCGCTGCAGAAACTGGCTCGGCGTAGCGCCAAGCACGGCCTGTGGCTGGCCGTGAGCCTGATCACGGCGATGGCTTTCATCGGCTACTTCACCCCGGTGCGTCAGTTGACCACTGATCTGCTGACCCTGGAGATGGGCGCGACCACCGCGTTCTGGGTGCTCTCCTTCACCGCTGCCACCTACATCAACGCCGGCTGGCTGCGCGAGAAGGTGTGCCGCGACATGTGCCCCTACTCACGCTTCCAGAGCGTGATGTTCGACAGCGACACGCTGGTCATCTCCTATGACGCCGCCCGTGGCGAAAACCGCGGCCCGCGTCGCAAGGATGCCGACTACAAGGCCGAAGGCCTCGGCGATTGCATCGACTGCACCATGTGCGTACAGGTCTGTCCGACCGGCATCGACATCCGCGATGGCCTGCAACTGGAATGCATCGGCTGCGGCGCCTGCGTCGACGCCTGCGACAGCGTGATGGACAAGCTCGGCTATGCCCGTGGCCTGGTGCGCTACAGCTCCGAGCACGAGCTGGCTGGCGGCAAGACCCACTGGCTGCGCCCGCGCCTGATCGGCTACGCGGCGATGCTGGCAGTGATGATCGGCGCCTTCGCCTGGGCGCTGAACGAGCGACCGCTGATCTCCCTGGACGTGACCCGCGACCGCGGCCTGTTCCGCGAGAACGCCCTGGGCCAGATCGAGAACATCTACAGCCTGAAGATCATCAACAAGACCCAGCAGCCACGCAGCTATGCCATCAGCCTGGTCGACGCCGGCGACTTCGAGCTGCATGGCCCGAGCACCCTGAACCTGGCTCCGGGCGAGATCCGCGACCTGCCGGTAAGCGTCGCGCTGACCGCCATGCACAATGGTGCCGGCCCGCAAACCGTCCGCTTCGAGGTGCGTGACCAGGCCGACTCGCAGAGCCATGTGAGCACCAAGAGCACCTTCCTGGCTCCGCTGCGTTGAGACTTCGTGGCTTGGATGAAATCCGGGGTGGCCGCTGTCCACTCCCCGGATTGCATCCGGGCTACGGGTGCCACGAGCCTTGCAGGAGCGGCTGGGCGGCATCCCGCTTCAGCCGCGAAACCGCTGCGCCGCATCGATCGCGGCTGAAGCGGGATGCCGCCCAGCCACTCCTACAGTCGATGTACGTTCCCATTCATGAGGCACTGCCATGTCTGCCGCTCACCCCGTAAAGTGTTCGTCCGTACCCTTTGCGTCGGTGAACCAGGACAGGATGAAACGCTACGAAAAATTCGCCGACGAGATCGCCGAGCTGATCCGCACCGGCGTGCTCGGCCCCGGTGAGAAGGTGCCCTCTGTGCGCCACGCCAGCCGCACTTACGGGGTCAGCCCATCCACCGTGTTCCAGGCCTACTACCTGCTGGAAGACCGTGGCCTGATCCAGGCGCGGGCACGTTCCGGCTACTTCGTCCGCGAACATGCCAAGCGCCCGTTGCACGAACCGGAACTGACCGCCCACGCCGCGCAGACCACCGAGGTGGACGTCAGCGAACTGGTGTTCTCCGTGCTCGCCTCGCTGAAAGACCCACACACCGTACCCTTCGGTTCGGCCTTCCCCAGCCCCGACCTGTTCCCCCTGCCACGCCTGGCCAAGAGCATGGCGCACGCCCTGCGCATGCTCTCGCCACACGAGATCATCGCCGACATGACCGCCGGCAACGCCGACCTGCGCCGGCAGATCGCCCTGCGCTACATGGTCAGCGGCGTGATGCTGCCGATGGAGGAGCTGGTGATCAGCAACGGCGCCATGGAAGCGCTCAACCTCTGTCTGCAGTGCGTCACCCAGCCGGGCGACCTGGTGGCCATCGAGTCGCCAACCTTCTACGCCTGCCTGCAGGTGCTGGAGCGGCTGCAGCTCAAGGCAGTGGAAATCCCCGTGCACCCGCGCGAGGGCATCGACCTGAACGCCCTGTCGGAAAGTCTCAAGCAACTGCCGATCAAGGCCTGCTGGTTCATGAGCAGCCTGCAGAACCCGCTGGGCGCGAGCATGAGCGAGACCAAGAAGCAGGCGCTGTACGACCTGCTGGTCGAGCATCAGGTGCCGCTGATCGAGGACGACGTGTACGCCGAGCTGTACTTCGGCAGCCACCCGCCCAAGCCGGTGAAGAGCTTCGACCGCGACGGGCTGGTGATGCATTGCAGCTCCTTCTCCAAGAGCCTGGCGCCGGGGTATCGCATCGGCTGGGTGGCCGGCGGGCGCTATGCCGAGCAGATCGCCCGGCTCAAGCTGATGACCACCATCTCGCCCTCGGTGCCGGCCCAGGCGGCATTGGCCGACTATCTGCAGCACGGCGGCTACGACCGCCATCTGCGCAAGCTGCGCCACGCCCTGGAAATGCAGCAGAGCGCGATGCTCGCCTCGGCTGCCCGGCACTTTCCCGCCAGCACGCGGGTCACGCGGCCGGCAGGCGGCTACTTCCTCTGGTTCGAATTCCCCGAGCGTCTGGACTCGCTGCAACTGCTGCGCCTGGCGCTGGCCCAGGGCATCAGCCTGGCGCCGGGGCCGATCTTCTCCGCCAGCCAGGGCTTTCGTCACTGCGCGCGGCTGAACTACGGCCACCCGTGGAATCCGCGCAGCGAACAGGCCATGGAAGTGCTCGGACGCCTGGTGGCAGGGTTGCTGTAGCCCGGATGAAATCCGGGGCCGGAGAAGGAATTTTCCCGGATTGCATCCGGGCTACGCCGCGGTGTGGCCTGGCGCTGAGAGCGCCTGACGGGCGGTGCGCACGGCGCACCCTACAGTCGTCCGCGACTACACCTCCCCGTAGGGTGCGCTGTGCGCACCGAAACCACCACCCGCACTCCCGGCATGATCCCGGACAATATCCACCATTGTTCCCCGGCCTAGACTCGGGCTTTCCCGAGTCCGCATGGAGAGCAGCAGCATGTCACCCGATATCGTCATCGTCGGCGCCGGCCCAGCGGGCCTGTGCCTGGCGCGCGCCCTGTCCGGGCATGGTCTGTCCATCGTCGTTCTGGAGCGCCAGGCCGAGCAGGCCCTGGCGGAACCGGCCTTCGACGGTCGCGAGATCGCCCTTACTCATGGCTCGCAGGCGCTGCTCGAACGCCTCGGGCTGTGGGCGCGTCTGCCTGCCGAGGATGTCGCCGTGCTGCGCGACGCCCAGGTGTTCAACGGCCCCTCTCTGTTCGCCCTGAAAATCCGTGCCGAACAGGCCGGCGCCGAGCGGCTCGGCCATCTGGTGGCCAACCAGGCCATTCGCCGCGCCGCCTATCAGGCCGTCAGCGAGTGCGCCGATGTGCAACTGCTGTGCGACACCAGCGTGCGCGCCATCCAGCAAAGCGAGAGCGAGGTGAAACTGGTGCTGCAGGACGGGCAGGTGCTGCAACCACGCCTGCTGGTCGCTGCCGACAGCCGTTTCTCGGAAACCCGCCGTCAGCTCGGCATCGGTGCGCAGCTCAAGGACTTCGGCAAGACCATGCTGGTGTGCCGCATGCAGCACGAGCAGGATCACCAGCAGGTGGCCTGGGAGTGGTTCGGCTATGGCCAGACCCTGGCCCTGCTGCCTCTGAACGGCCGGCAGTCGTCCACCGTGCTGACCCTGCCGCCACGCGAGATCGAGCACCTGCAGAAGCTGGATGAAATCAGCTTCGCCCGCGAGATGGAGCGGCGCTTCGACCGTCGCCTGGGCGCCATGCAACTGATCAGCAGCCGCCACGCTTACCCGCTGGTGGGCGCCTATGCCCGGCGCATGGTCGGCAGACGCTGCGCGCTGCTAGGTGATGCCGCGGTGGGCATGCACCCGGTCACCGCGCATGGTTTCAACTTCGGTCTGATCGGTGTGCAGGCGCTCAGTGACGCGCTGCTGGCGGCCCATGGCAAACGTCAGGACATCGGCGCGGCAGCCCCATTGGCCCGCTACGAGCGTCAGCTGCGTCTGGCCACCTGGCCGCTGTACCAGGCCACCAACCTGCTGGTGGAGCTGTACACCAACGATCACCTGCCCGCCCGCCTGCTGCGCGGTGCCGGCCTGCGCGTGGCGCAGGGCCTGCTGCCGTTGAAGAAGGGTATTGCCCGTCACCTGACCGCCCAGGCCTGAGCACTGAAAGCGCGCGCCGCACAAGGCGCGCGTCACCTGCCGCTCCATCTGATACGCATCAGACAGCACTTTCTGAGTCTGTTTTGTTTTTCCCAGCCTCCCTACAGTTTCGCCATTCGCGCGGCTGCGCCCGCATTACTGTATGGAAGGTTACCGCGATGCATTCTGCTGTTCCCCATCCGGCCTATAACTACAAGGTCGTTCGCCAATTCACCATCATGACCATATTCTGGGGCGTGGTGGGCATGTGCAACGGTGTGTTCATCGCCGCCCAGCTGGTCTGGCCGGAGCTCAATTTCGACACGCCCTGGCTGAGCTTCGGCCGCCTGCGCCCACTGCATACCAGCCTGGTGATCTTCGGTTTCGCCGGCAGCGCGCAGTTCGCCGCCAGCTACTACGCCGTGCAGCGCACCTGCCAGACACGGCTGTTCTCCGACAAACTGGCCGCCTTCACCTTCTGGGGCTGGCAAGCGACCATCCTGATCATGCTGGTGACCCTGCCCATGGGCCTGACCACCACCAAGGAATACGCCGAGATCGAATTCACCGGCGCGGTGTGGATGGCCATCGTCTGGGTCGCCTACGGCATCGTCTTCTTCACCACCCTGACGCAGCGCAAGACCCGCCACATCTACGTCGGCAACTGGTTCTTCGGCGCCTTCATCGTGGTCATCGCCATGCTGCACATCGTCAACCACCTGTCGGTGCCGGTGAGCTGGTTCAAGTCCTACTCGATCTACTCCGGTGCCACCGATGCCATGGTGCAGTGGTGGTACGGCCACAACGCCGTGGGCTTCTTCCTCACCACCGGTTTCCTCGGGATGATGTATTACTTCGTGCCCAAGCAGGTGAACCGGCCGGTGTATTCCTACCGCCTGTCCATCGTCCACTTCTGGGCGCTGATCACCCTGTACATCTGGGCCGGCCCGCACCACCTGCACTACACAGCCCTGCCGGACTGGGCGCAGAGCCTGGGCATGGTTATGTCGATCATCCTCCTGGCGCCGAGCTGGGGCGGTATGGTCAACGGCATGATGACGTTGTCCGGTGCCTGGCACCTGCTGCGCACCGACCCGATCCTGCGCTTTCTGGTGGTGTCTCTGGCCTTCTACGGCATGAGCACCTTCGAAGGCCCGATGATGGCGATCAAGACGGTCAACGCCCTGTCGCACTACACCGACTGGACCATCGGCCACGTACATGCCGGCGCGCTGGGTTGGGTGGCGATGATCACCTTCGGCTCGCTCTATCACCTGATCCCGAAAGTCTTCGGCCGTGACGGCATGTACAGCACCAGCATGATCAATGCGCACTTCTGGCTGGCGACCATCGGCACCGTGCTGTACATCGCCTCGATGTGGGTCAACGGCATCACCCAGGGCCTGATGTGGCGCGCGGTGAACGAGGACGGCACCCTCACCTACTCCTTCGTCGAGGCGCTGGAGGCCAGTCACCCCGGCTTCGTGGTGCGCCTGGTCGGCGGCCTGTGCTTCCTCACTGGCATGCTGCTGATGGCGCTCAATACCTGGCTGACCCTGCGTCGCCCGGCCACCGAATCGCACGATGCCGCAGAGGCCGCTCATGCTGGCTGAAGCCTGGTGGATGATCGCCCTGGCGGTGTTCTTCCTCGGCGTGCAACTGAGCCTCGGCCGCGGCAGCCAGCGTGACCTCGACGAGGCCACCATGCTGCCGTTTGCCGACGATCCCGAAGTGGCCCGGCGAGTCGAACGCGATACCGGGCGCAGCACCCGCGGCTGCGCCTGTCCCGGCACCTGCGACGGGCGCTGCGAGCACCACGGACGACAGGAGTTCTGAAGCGCATTGGTCGTGTTTTCTGGACAATGCATCCAGAACCGCAGCGCTGATCAGGGGCGGATGGCTACCTAGACTCAGGGTTCCTCAACCCGAGTCGGGAGACATCTCATGGTCGATCATTCCATTGCAGGCAAGACGGTACTCATCGCCGGTGGCGGCAAGAACCTCGGCGGCCTGCTGGCCCGTGACCTGGCTGCGCACGGCGCCAGCGCGGTGGTCATCCACTACAACAGTGCGGCAAGCAAGGCGCAAGCCGACGCCACCGTGCAGGCGGTGCAACAGCTCGGCGCCAAGGCGGTCGCACTGCAGGGCGACCTGACCAGCGCCGCCGCCGTGGAAAAACTCTTCGCCGATGCGGTGGCCGCTGTCGGCCGCCCCGATATCGCCATCAACACCGTGGGCAAGGTGTTGAAGAAACCCTTCAGCGAGATCAGCGAAGCCGAGTACGACGAGATGACCGCGGTCAACTCCAAGTCGGCGTTCTTCTTCCTCAAGGAAGCCGGCAAGCACGTCCGGGACAACGGCAAGATCTGCACCCTGGTGACCTCGCTGCTGGGCGCCTACACCCCCTTCTATGCCGCCTACGCTGGCACCAAGGCGCCAGTGGAGCACTACACCCGCGCGGCCTCCAAGGAGTTCGGCGCACGCGGTATTTCGGTCACCGCCGTCGGCCCAGGCCCGATGGACACGCCATTCTTCTATGGTCAGGAAGGCGCCGATGCAGTGGCCTACCACAAGAGCGCGGCGGCACTGTCGCACTTCTCCAAGACCGGCCTGACCGATATCGAGGACGTGGTGCCCTTCATCCGCCACCTGGTCAGCGACGGTTGGTGGATCACCGGCCAGACCATTCTGATCAATGGCGGCTATACCACTAAGTGAACAACTGAAAAGAAGCCCGGGAGGTGAACGGATGCGAACCCTGATTCTGCTGACAGTGGGTCTGGCGCTGGCCGTCTTTGCCCTGCGCTTCGCACCGGCGGCACAGCGCACACCGGCAGTAGTCCTGTTCACCTTATTGTGGTTGGGCATCTGCGCGCTCAACCTGCGTACCGGGCTTTCCCATGGGTATACCCTGGCCGAGGAACTGCCGATCCACGCCGTATTGTTCGGCGTTCCTGCGGCCGCCGCCTGGCTCGCCTGGTGGTGGCTGCGGCGGGCAGGTTGAACGGATACAAGAATGGATAAACTCGAGCAGTACCGCGTTTTCCTGCAGATCGCCGAGATGGGCAGCTTCATCAAGGCGGCCAATGCCCTGGAACTGCCACGTGCTTCGGTATCAGCGGCGTTGCAACAACTGGAAAGTCAACTGGGCGTACGCCTGCTGCACCGCACCACGCGCAACGTGCGCCTGACACCGGACGGCAGTCAATTGCTCGAACGCATTCGCGAACTGCTGGCACTGGCCGAGGACATCGAACAGAGCACGCAAGGAACCAGCAACCAGGTCAGCGGACGCCTGAAAATCGACGTACCCAGCCGCATCGCCCGGCGCCTGATCGCACCGGCGCTACCGACCCTGCTACGTCGCCATCCACACCTGCAACTGCTGCTGAGTTCGACCGACCGCGCCATCGACCTGGTCAAGGAAGGCGTCGACTGCGTGCTGCGCGTCGGCACGCTCAGCGACAGCAGCCTGGCCGCCCGACCGTTGGGCAACCTGGCGCTGATCAACTGCGCCAGCCCGGCTTACCTGCGTGAACATGGCGAGCCGCAGCAGGCCGATGACCTGGAGGGCAACCACTGGATGATCGGTTACGCCTCCCCCACCAGCGGCCGCGAAATGCCCTGGGAATACGTCGACGAGAATGGCGAACAGTGCGAGCTGCGCCCGGCCAGCCGAGTGATCGTCAACAACGCGGAGAACTACATCGCCTGCTGCCTGGCTGGCCTGGGCCTGATCCAGATTCCGCGCTTCGACGTGCAACACCTGCTGGCTTCCGGCGAACTGGTGGAAGTGATGCCGCAACAACGTGCCGCTGCCATGCCGATCGCCCTGCTCTACCCACACCGTCGCCAGCGCTCACGGCGCCTGGCGGTGCTGATCGAGTGGCTGGAGCAGTTGATGGCGCCACACCTGGAATGAGTCAGACCCACTGATCACTGCGCTTGCGCTTGACCCGCAGCATGGTGGGCAGGATCAGGCCGAGCAGCAGCCCGGCGCCGGCGATGCTGCCGCCATAGGCCATGTAGCGCATCAGCACCTGCTGCTGTTCTTCACCCAGTTGCGCCTGGGCATCGCGCAGTTGCGAACGGGTGGTGGTCAGCTCGGCGTCCAGCGCACCACGGGCGGCCTGCAGCTCGTCGATCAGGTTCTTGCGCGTATCCAGGGTTTCCTGCATGCCTTGCACGCGAGCCTTCCAGGCATCGTCGATGCCTTTCAGTTCGGCGGTGAGATCGGCGACTTTCTGTTCCAGTTGCGGCAGGCGCTCGGCCTGGCCTGGCACCGACTGCAGGTCGCGGCTGGGAATCCACACCGTGTTGCCACTGGCACTGCGTACCTGGCTGTAGTCACCCTGGGTGCGCAACAGCTCCACTTTCTCCCCGGAAACCAGGGTGCCGACGATACGGTAGCCATCGGTGGGACCACTGCGCACATAGGTATTGAGGCTGTCGCTGACCCAACGCTGGTTACTGGTGGCCTCTTCCGCCAACGACGGCTGAGCGCCGCCAAGCAGGCCGCCGAGCAGCAGGCAGGCACCGAGAATGCGGGGTTGGAATGGAGCATGACGAGATAAAAACATGGGGCGATCTTCACGTGGCAGTCAGACGAACCCGGCGAACGGGATGAACGATGCCGGCCACACGCACGAGCGCATGCTCAAGCACGATCCAGGCAGAATCCGCGATGAAGACGCCACGCTAGCGGCAAATAGCCATCTGATCCTGCCGGTACAGGCCGACAGCAGACAGACATTGGCCGCTTGCTTCGAGTTCACTCGGAGCTGGAGATGGTAGATGGACGGAGCGTCGTCTCAGAACCTGTTCACGATCTCGCGAGCTAGAGCCAGGCAAGGCGAAACCAGGCGAAAAACGCTCGGAGTCGCGTTCGACTTTACGAGTTGTAAATGAGCATTTTGAGCGTGGTTTCAACGCAGCATGGCCGACGCGCAGCAGATCGTGAACAGGTTCTCAGGCGTTGTGGCGCTGCACGAAGGAGCAGAAATCCGCCAGCGGCATCGGCCGGCCGAGCAGGTAGCCCTGGAACTGACTGCAGCCGTTGTCGGACAGAAAGCGCCGCTGAGCCTCGGTTTCCACGCCTTCGGCGATCACCGTCATGCCCATGCTCTGGCCGAGGGCGATCACGGTACGCACGATGGTTTCGCTGTTGGCATCGGTGAGCACATCGAAGATGAACGAGCGGTCGATCTTCAATTTGCTCAACGGCAGGCGCTTGAGGTGGCTGAGGGAGGAAAAGCCGGTGCCGAAGTCATCCAGCGAAAAGCGCACGCCATGCTCGACCAGCGCCGTCATCTTGCGCGTCAGGTCTTCCATGTCACGGACGATCAGGGTCTCGGTCAATTCCAGCTCCAGGCGCCGGGCATCGATGCCATGACGTTCGATCAAGCCGAGAATTTCGGCGACGAAACTGCTCTGCGAAAACTGCTTCTGGCTGATGTTCACCGCCAGCCCTATGTCGCCAAAGAGCGGGTCATCCTTCCATTGCCGCAGGCGTGCGGCCGTCTGTTCCAGCACCCATTGGCCGATGGGAATGATCAGCCCGGTGTTCTCGGCGTGGTCGATGAACTCACCCGGGGCCAGCAGCCCGCGCTGCGGGTGCTGCCAGCGAATCAGCAACTCGGCACCGATCACCCGGTTGGCGTCATTGAGCTGCGGCTGGTAATACAGCACGAACTGCTGCTCGCGCACCGCCGCACGCAAATCCCGATCCAGCTCGGAACGCTCGGCGGTGTCGCTCTGCAGGATGTGCAACAGGAGAAAGAACAGCGCCATGGCCACCAGCCCCTGCACCCAGGAGCCGACCACCCGCACATCGTCCGGCAAGGCATAGAAATCGGTAGGTCGCCAGTTGGAGGCGGCCAGCGCGACGAACAGCAGCAAACTGAACGAGGAAACGCCGTAGCGCAACCACAGCGGCTCGTCGCGAAAAGCCATCAAGGCCCCCACCGCGATTGGCAGCAGATACAGATGAGTGGCGCGTGGCGCGGTGAGTGTGGGCGGATCGAGCAGTAACGTCGAAGCCACGACGATCAGGATCAGAGCGCCGAACAGGATCAGATTGGCCCTACGCGCCTGATTACGCAGGGTCAGGCCGAACACCGCCAGGCCGCTGAGAATGATCGTCACATCCATGAGGACGATGGCCCAGTAGCCCCGCGAAGAAAAGAACAGCCCCCAGAGCAGCCCCATCACGATCATGACCAGGCTCGCCAGCAGGCGCATGCGACGCTCGCGGCGCTGACCGACCAGGGCCAGATCCGCACCATGCCAGAGTTGGCGAACGCGCTTGCCGAAGGATGAGAGTGCTGGCATGGAGAAATCCTTGTCCGATCTCTCTCATTCTCGAAGACGGCTGGCCAAATGCAAGCAGGTTTTAATGTTGCCAGTGCGCCTCGCTGGCCAGGCGCTCGGCGATGAAATCGAGTAGCAGGCGCATCGCCGGCAGCATCTGCCGACGCGACCCGTACAGCGCATGGATACCCAGCTCCGGTGGCCGATAATCCGCCAGCAGGCGCACCAGGCGTCCCTCGCGCAACAAACTAGCCACCGAGTAGAGCGGTTGCAGACTGATGCCCGCGCCAGCCAGGGTCGCCTCCAGCAGTACCATCGATTCATTGGCGCTGAGGCTGCCGGCGACCGACACGGCGCTCATCTCACCCTGGTGCTCGAACTCCCACAGGCTGCGACCGAAGTAGGCATAAGCCAGGCAGTTGTGCCGAGCCAGATCCTCCGGCCGCTGCGGCGTGCCGTGCCGCACCAGATAATCCGGACTGGCGCAGACCACCGAGCGGCATACCGCCAGACGTCGTGCAATCAGATTGGGGTCGAGCTGGTTGGTGATGCGCAGCGCCAGGTCGATGCGAGCCTCCACCAGATTGACCGCCTCGCTGCCCACCAACAGGTCGACGTTGACCTGCGGATAACGCTCGGTGAAGGCCTGCAGCGCGTGCACCAGCCAGGCCTGAGCGAAGGACTGGCTACAGGTGATACGCAAGGTGCCACGCGGCGTGTCATCCACGCCCTGACCGAGCGCCTGCATGCGTTCGGCCAGCGCCAGCAGCTCGCGGCACTGCGGCAGCATCTGCTCGCCCGCGGCAGTCAGGCTCAGGCGCCGCGTGCTGCGATGCAGCAGACGCACGCCAGCCCAGCTTTCCAGCTCGGCGAGATAACGCGAAACCATCGCCCGCGACATATCCAGCGCGTCGGCAGCAGCCGTCTGACTCCCCCGCTCCAGCACCTCGACGAAGACCCGCGCCGCTGTCAGTCGATCCATGATCCGCTCGATCCACGCAACAAATATGGCCAGCTTACGGGGCTTTTCGCTCGACAGGTAGCGCATAAGATGCGCCGCACCCCCTACCTGCCTGGAGATCGCCATGTCCCTCGCCACCCGTTTCATCGCCGGCCTCGGCCTGCTCGCCGCTGCTGGCGCCGCCCTCGCCCAGCCGCTGACGCTGGATACCTACAACCCGCGCGAAACCGCCGTCTTTCCGGTCAGCTCGACGCTGATCAGCGGCGAAAAAGACGCCATCCTGGTGGATGCGCAGTTCTCCAATCGCGAAGCCCAGGCACTGGTCGAACGTATCCGCGCCAGCGGCAAGCGCCTGACCACCATCTTCATCAGTCACGGCGACCCGGACTTCTACTTCGGTCTCGATGTGCTGACTCGTGCCTATCCCGAAGCCAAGGTACTGGCCACGCCGGCCACCGTTGCCTACATCGAGAAAACCCGCGCACCCAAGCTGGCCTATTGGGGCCCGATCCTCAAAGACAGCGCACCAGCCCGCACCCTGGTGCCTGAAGCGCTGCAGGGCAATCAGCTGGAACTGGAAGGCCAGCGCATCGACGTGGTCGGCCACGACCCGCAGCACACCAGCCTGTGGATTCCCAGCATCAAAGCCGTGGTCGGCGGGGTGCTGACCAGCGCCAATATCCATCTGTGGGTCGCCGATGCGCAAAGCGCCACAGCGCGGCAGAACTGGCTGAAGTCGCTGGACGAACTCGAGGCCCTGCAACCGACCACGCTGATCCCCGGCCACTACCTCGGCAAGCCGGCGATGAACCTGGCCGACCTGCGGTTCACCCACGATTACCTGCTGGCGGTGCAGCAGGAACTGCCCAAGGCCAAGGACAGCCAGGCACTGATCGCCGCAATGAAGGCGCGCTATCCTCAGTTGCACGATGACAGCAGCCTGGAACTGAGCGCAAAAGTGCTCAAAGGAGAAATGCAGTGGCCGTGAAACGCCAGATCCTGATTTGCGGTGCCTCGCGTGGGCTGGGCCTCGGCCTGGTGCGCACCTTTCTCGACGCCGGCTGGCAGGTACACGCCGTGGTACGCGAACTGCGTCCGGCCAGCCCGCTGGAGGCGCTACGCACCCAGCACCCGGATGACCTGCAGGTGATCACCTGCGACCTCAACCGACTCGACGCCGCCAGCACCATCGAAGCCGCCCTGAACGGCCAGCGCCTGGACTGTGCGCTGTTCAATGCCGGGGTCTATGGCCCCGCCCATCAGGATCCGCGCCAGGCCGAAAGCGCGGACATCGGCCAGCTGTTTCTGGCCAATGCCGTCGCGCCGATACGCCTGGCACAGCAGTTGGCCGGGCATGTGATCGACGGCGGCGTGATTGCCTGCATGAGTTCGCAGATGGCCAGCGTGGAGCTGGCGCTCGCGGCCGGCATGCCGCTGTACGGCGCCAGCAAGGCGGCCCTGAATAGCCTGTTGCGCAGTTGGCAGGCGCAATTGCCTGAGCTGCCCTGGAGCCTGTTGGCGCTGCATCCCGGCTGGGTACGCACCGACATGGGCGGCGACAGCGCACCCTTGAGCGTGGAACAGAGCGCCAGTGGCCTGCGCGAGGTGATCACCCAGCAATTGGGCCGACGCCAGTGCAACTTCCTCGACTACCAAGGCCAGTCGCTGCCCTGGTGACACCTCGCCTGCCGCGCTGTAATGCCCCAGGAGCGTGAGGCATTGCAGCAGCTCTGATCCACAGCCTATGAGCCAGACACAGATGTGGGCATGAGATGTCCTCTCGGACTCACTACATCTATACAAAATCTGTACAAACTAATTTTTTGTACATATATTTCACAGCAATGTGGTTCGTACAACGCTCGTGCAAGCCTCTTCAGGCACGCTCAAGGCGACAACGAACCCTGTCGACAAGCTGCGCAATCCGGTAACGCTCTTCTCCCCTCTTTGGTTGCCGGATTTTTTATTGCATGCCCGCTGCCGCCGGGTATCCGAGCCAACGGCTGGGCGCGGCTCACACCAGCCGAACCAGAGGGAACGACCATGGCTGCCCCATTGCGACCACCTCTGCGCCCAGCCGTGCTGCTGGTTCTGCTGCTGTCCAGCTTGCCCGTGCTGGCCAATACCCAGAGCGATTGGCGTGAACGGCTGCCGCAGGCCAGCCTGATCGGCAGCGGCGATTTCAGCTGGTTCGGCTTCTCGGTGTACAACGCCAGGCTGTGGAGCCCGGTGGAACGGGTGGACTTCTCGCAGCCCTTCGCGCTGGAACTCACCTACCGGCGCCGCATCAGCCGGGAAACCCTGGTCGACACCAGCCTCGATGAGATTCGTCGGATCAATGGCGAGCCGCTCGACCGCGAGCAGCAACAGAACTGGACGCAGCAGATGCGCCAGGCCTTCGTCGATGTGCAGGACGGCACCCGCATCACGGGCGTGTTCCTGCCCGATGAAGGTTGCCGGTTCTATGTCGACGGCAAGTTGCAGCACGTCATCGACGACCCGGAATTCGCCCGCGCCTTCTTCTCCATCTGGCTCGATCCGCAGACCCGCAGCCCGAAACTGCGGGCGGCGCTGCTCGGCCTGGCCCAATGAGGTACCCCATGAAAGCCCTGTTGATCCTGTTCACCAGCCTGCTGTTGATCAGCTGCGGTCAGGTGCCGGTCGAGCGTTATGCGAACGAGAAACCGGCGCTCGACCTGCCCACCTTCTTCGCCGGCCCGGTGCAGGCCTGGGGCATGTTTCAGGATCGCTCCGGGGAGGTGATCAAACGCTTCCACGTCGATATCCAGAGCCGCCGCGACGGCGACAAGCTGATCCTCGACGAGCGTTTCCTGTACAGCGACGGCACGCGTCAGCGCCGGGTCTGGACGCTGACCCCGGACGGCTCCGGGCGCTGGATCGGCACCGCCGACGACGTGGTCGGCGAAGCCATCGGTGAAGTGGCTGGCAATGCCCTGCGCTGGCGTTACCACCTCAACCTGCCGGTGGATGACAGCACCTATGTCGTCTACTTCGACGACTGGATGTACCTGATGGACGACGACACCCTGATCAACCGTTCGAGCATGAGCAAGTTCGGCATCGAACTGGGCCAGGTGACGCTGTTCTTCCGCCGGGGCGCCGCACAACCATGACGTTGACCAGCGGCTGCTCGACCGCCCATAACGACAACGCCACGCAGGAGCGTGGCGTTGTCGTTTCCGGGGACTTTTAGTACTTGCCGATGGCGTTGAAGAACCAGCCCTGGCTGCGATACGACAGGTCGGTCAGGTCATCGCTGAAGTCACTGAAGTTGTAGCCCACACCGGCCTTGAAGTGATTGCCGAAGTGCCGGTAGACGCCTACCAGCGCACCGTTGCGGCTGTCGCGCGCCTGTGATTCCTCACGGCGGCGCAGTTCGACCATCAGATCCCACTTCTTCACCACGTGCCAGTCGACCCGCGCAGCATAGAGCTGGCCACGGCTGTTGAACCAGTCGGCCGAGGTATCACGGCTCATGCGCAGTTCGCTGAGGCGGTAGGCGTACTTGCCGCCGACGCTCCAGCGTTCGTTGAGGTCGTAGATGCCATCGATGGCGAACACGTGGCTGCGCTGGGCGTAGTCGACGCTGGTGCCGGTGGCGGTGGACACCTGATCCGGCGGTGGCAGATCCGACAGGTAGGTGTACTTGGCCAGCAGGTTGAGGCGGTCGTTGAACACCGGGCGGTAGGCGTAGCCGAGCGAGGCCTCGACGAAGTCGCCGTCGAAGTAGTCGCCACGGTCGGAGTCGCCCACCGAGAAGTCCAGGCGGCCGAGGAAGCGCCAGTCCGGGTTGACCTGGTAGCTGAGGTTGTTGCGCATCAGCCACACGGACAGATCCTGCACCTGGCTGCGATCCTGGCGGTACTCCAGGCGGCTGGCGTAACGCAGGTCGCCATTGCTGTAACCGATCTTGGCCCCGTAGGCGCGACGCTTGAGTTCGTACTCGGTCTCGCTGTTGAAGGTGCCGAACTCGGTGCTCAGGCCGTAGCTCCAGAACTCGTCCGGGGCGAAGTCCAGACCGTAACCCTGAATCAGACCGGCCTGCTCGCCATGCTGCATGCGCTGCTCGGCGTACACGCTGGTGCTGTCGGTCCAGCGCGAACGGGCACCGGATACCAGCTGCCCGGTGCGACCAGTGCCGACCAGGCCACTGCGGCTGGCGAAACCATCGTCGCCACGGTCACTGTCGAGCTGGTAGTTGAGGTACAGGTTGGTGCGCTCGGAGGCGTCGTAGTTGATCCCGCCCTTGGCGCCCAGACCGAGGTTGCCACCGGACAGTTCGCCATTGAGCGAGGTGCGCTCGTTGAGGCGATAGTCGCCACCCACGCCGAGGCGGTTGTTGGCCTGACGACCAGCGTCGCGGCTGACGGTGCCCTGGGTGAAGCCGTACAGCGACCAGTCCTCGGCTTCGTGGTACAGCGCCTGGAGGATGGCGTCGTTGCGCTCGCCCTCGTCACGTTCACCGTTGTCGTAACCGGCGTAGGTGCCGGTGTAGAGACTGCGGTAGGCGCCACCGTAGGTCTGCCGATCGTTGCGCAGCCCGGCGGAGAGGCGCCAGGCCTCGCTCAGGTCGTAGGCGATGATGCCTTCGACCGCACGCCGCGAACGGCCGCCCTCCTCGTCCGTCTGGTCCCCCTTGAGGGTCACCTCGGTCTTCTCGCCAAGCGGTGCGGTGTAGCTGCCGCCCACCTGATCGGTGGCCAGGTCGGTGAGACGCCCCGGCGCGGCGAAGCCGGCGTCGCGGCTCTCGTAGTAGAAGGTGCCGCGTCCTTCGGCATCGGTGACCACGTCACGCAGGTCGAACGCGGTTTCCAGGCGATTGGCACGAGCACGCGAATCGGTGCCGGCGATCTGCTCGCCAAAGCCGAAACCACCGTCATAGGAGAAACGCTGGTCGAGGCTGTCACCACGGCTCTGCGCCGACTCGACCTTCAACCAGGTGCCCTCGCTGTGGCGTAACAGCAGGTCGCCGCCGCCCAGGGTCTGGTCTTCGCGACCGGTCTGTTGCTGCTGACTGCCGGTGACGCCGATGCGTACCTTGTCGTTGGCCCAGTAGGCGACGCGACCACCGTAGGCCAGGTCGTCGAGGCGATCCAGCCCTGGCGAATATTCGTAGCCGACCACCAGGAACGCCGGATGCCCGGACAGGCTGCCACCGGAGCGGATCAGGCCACTGCCATCGGCGTTGGCCGACAGTGGTTGGCTGAGAATCACCCGGCCCTGCATGGCGTTGATCTCGTAGTCGATGCCGGCAACCAGATCCTGGCTCTGCAGCACCAGGCCGGAATCCTTGTCACGCACCTCGATGCGCACGCGTTCGCTGCCCACGGTGAGATCCTGATGGCGCAGGTAGTAGAGCGAGCCACCGGTACCGCGGAAGTCCTCGCGGGCCGAGGCGGTGCCGGGCTCGGCAGCGAAGCCTTCGACCTGCAGACGGCGCTCGCCGAAGCTGGTGAAACCGTCGCTGCGGTAGCGCGCCTGGGCGCCGTAGAGGCTGCGGTCGACCTGCGCCAGCTCGGTGTCGCGAATCTGCTGGCGGAAGTTACCCCACAGGGCATGGGACTTTTCGTCCTCGACACGCACGTAGAACTTGCCACGCGTCGGCGCATCTTCGATCAGCGTCGAGTCGTCACCAAAGGTGGTCCAGCCCTTGTCGGCCTCGTTGTCGAGACGACGCAGAAACTCGCGCGGATCCTTGTCGTTGAAGTTGCTGAACAGACTGTCGGCCGGCTCCTCGCCAGTGTCGACGCTGGCGGTGACGGTATATTTGCCGTCGATCTTGCCCTTGCTGTAGAAGGCCAGGCGGCCATCGGCGTAGAGCTTGTCGTCGTAGTAGCGATCCTCACCGGTGACCAGGCTAGCCGGGCCGCTGGTGTTCTGCTGGCCGACGGTGAAGTCGGCGATGGCCACGGTGAACCAGTCCTGCTGCGGCAGGCGCAGGTCGCGGCGGTAGATGCGCCCCTTGCCCTGCCCGTCGAGCACCGCCACCTCCACGGTGTGCAGGCCGCGCGGGATGATCTGCGCACTGGCGAAGCTGCCGTTGCCATCGACCGGTACCGGCTTGCCCATGACGAACACGTGCTGCCCTTCGCGCACCTGCTTGCCGTTGATGGTCACGGTGCCGCCGGCCACTGGGATGCTGTGCCGCTCCAGGCGATTGCCGTCGTAGCCGGCCAGCAGGTTGGCCTCGCTGTCGGCCTCTTCCTCGGCTTCGCGCTGGCCACGGGCAACGTTGATCAGTTGCGGACTGGTCTCGTCGTAGCGGCCTTCGGCGTCATAGACGCGCAGTTGGTAATAGACGCGCTCCGGCAGGCTGGCGGACGGCGTCCACTGGCCTTGCAGTTGCTCGTCGAGCTTGAGGGTTTCCAGCAGCTCCGGCTCACCGAACAAACGCTTCTTGCCGACGATGCGCACTTCGGCGCGGTCGATCCAGTGCAGGTAGTTGCTCGAACCACGGAAGCTCAGCGGCTGGCCGACACGCGCCAGGCGCGCGCTGGACGTCAGGTTCAGGCGCGGCTTGGCCGACAGGTTGTCGTAGCGCACCTGCAGCAGGTCACGCGCCAGGGCCACATCCACGCAACGCTGGGTATCGGCACTGCCAGCGGCCTGGCCGCCCTGCGGCTGGCCGTCGATGCTCAGGCGAAACGGTGCGACGCCTTCGCCGGAGACGCTACCGGGCGCGCACTCCTGCGGTTTGGCCGGCGTGCTGACGATGGATTCGTCGTACCAGATTTCCACTTCCACACGGCGGTTGGTGGCCCAGGCTTCGGGGCTGTCGCCCTGCACCAGCGGCTCGCTCGGCCCGCGGCTGTCGAACATCAGTTGCTCTGGGCGCAGGTTCAGGCGCTCACGGAAGATCGCACCGACTTCCTTGGCCCGCTGCAAGCCCAGACCGAGGTTGTCCTGGTAGATGGCACGGGTGCGTTCCGACAGGTGCTGCGGGTCGGTATGGCCGATCAGACGCAGGCGCAGGTTGCGCTTGTCGCCCAGGCGCTGCATCAGCCGGGCCAGGGCATCGCTGTCGGTATCCGGCACCGCCGAGCGGCCCGAGGCAAAACGCACCACCGGCAGGCCGTCGCGCAGGGCGACCGTGTCGATGCTTTCCTCGCCGACTTCCAGCAGGTGTTCACGCTCGCCGAGCGCGCCTTCGTATTGCCAGAGAATCAGCTTCTCACGCGGCAACTCACGTTCGGCATTGTGCGGCAGGGCCGGCAGGCCGCCGGGGGTGAAAGGCCGGCGCTGCAGCAGCGACTCGTCCTCCATCGCCCCACGCGGGCCTTGCAGGCCACAGCCCTGGCCAACTTCACAGCGTTCGCTGGCCTGGGCCACGGCGGCCGCCAGCGGGTTCAGGCTCATGGCGGCAACGGTGCACGCCAGCAGTTTGCGCATGCTCATCGGATCACCTCCACGCTTTCGGTCGCCGGTACGATTTCTTCTTCCAGTTGCAGGTCGTAACAGCACTCGCGGGGCTCCCAACGTTCCTTGATCAAATCCCTGACATGGCCAATCCGTGCACGGGCCTGCTCGGCATCGCCGCCCACCGGCAGGTGGTAGGCGATCCGCAGGATCGACGGCTCGGCATACAGCGCAGCCAGTACCTCATCCATGCGTGCCAGGTAGTCCGCGCTCAGGCGCTCGCCGGCGAAGGCATCACCGGTCAGATCCAGGCGCACCACGCGGTGGATGCTGGCGCCGAAGTTGGCCTTGACCAGGCGGCCCTGGGTCATGCGCACCACGCGCGGGTTCTCGGTGACGATGCGGTAGCCGCTCGGCAGGGTGCGTTCGTCGACCTTGAGGATGAAGTTGCTGCCACGCAGATCACCGGGCACGTCGGCGCAGGCGATGTGGTAGCGGCCATGGGCATCGGTGGTCACCAGCCAGCCACGCGGCGTGGCCAGACGCACACCGGGCAGACCGGGTTCGCCTTCGTCCTGGTAGCCGTTGCGGTTCTTGTCGTCGAAGACCTTGCCGATCAGGTCGGAGCAGTCGAAGGTCGGGTCGGCGACGACGCGCACGGTGGCGCTGGCGACGTTCGACACCCGTGTGCCGACCGCCAGGTTGAGCGCCCAGGTCTGGTTGACGTACTCGTTGAAACCCACGCCGGAACCGACCACCAGCAGCAGCTTGACGGTCACCACCTGGCCACCGACCAGGGTGCGCGGCGGCCAGCGCAGACGGCGCCCTTCCATCTCGGGTTCCTGCGGCACACCATCGACCTGCGCCGAACCTTTCACGTATTGGAAGCCCGGTGGAATCTGATCCTCGATGGCGATATCGGCCAACGAGGTGCCCAGGGTGTTGCGTGCGGTCAGCACATAGGGCACCAGCTCACCACGGGTGACGTTGACCTTCGGCGACACCTTGGTCATGACGATGGCGCCGCCCATCACCGGATCGAGCGGGATGTGGTTGTTGACCAGATCGGCGCTGCTGCCGTCGAGCACGAAGCTGAAGTAGTACTGCGTGCTGCCGGCGCCGCCTGCCAGGCCGGCACTGCTCGCCGGGCAGGTGGCCGGGTCATGCAGGGTCACCGATTCGGCCGGTGCCAGGTTGCTGTTCTGCACCAGCGCCGGGTCGGGTACCGCCGTGACCGGCAGGGTATTGGTACAGGCCGGAATCAGCGCCGACGGTGCCGGCAGGTAACCCGCCGGTGCGGTCACGGTCAGGGTATAGGTGCCCGCCGGTGCGCCTGCCAGCAGCAGGAACTGATACAGGCCATCGTTGCCGGTGGTCTGGCTCAGCGAACCGCCCAGCACGTCGGCGGCGGAGAAACCGGGCGGGCCGCTGATGCTGACCACGGCGCCACGCACCGGCTGGCGGCTGATGGCGTCGTACACCACACCGGACGGGTCGATCGGCAAGCTGTGCTCGACCACGTTGCGGCCATGGCTGATGGTGATACCGCTGAGCGTACCGCCGCTGTTGTCGGCACCGGCCGGGTTGCCCGGGCCGGAGGTACCGGGGGTATAGCCGATGCCCTGCTCGTTCGGCACCGGACGGCCGAACAGCGTGCCGGAATCCGGGTGGCGGAAGCGCACTTCGTAGCCGTTACCCGGCGTCAGGTCGTTGAAGGCATAGGCGCCGTTGCTGTCGGACGTGGTGGTGGCGACCACCGTGCCGTGCTGCAGCAGCTCGACGGTCCAGCCGGGCAACACGGTTTCGCCCGGATCACGGATGCGGTCATGGTTGGTATCGATCCACACGGTGCCGGACAGCGACGGGATGGACACCTCGGCGAACCAGTTGTCCACCGACAACGCGGTGCCGGTCAGGTCGATGCCAGTGATGGTGCTCGGCGTCTCGCTGACCACGCCACCTGCCGTACCGGCCGTGGTCGAGCCATTGATCAGGCCGTTGGGCTGGTTCGGCTGCACCAGGGTGTAGGTGCCCGGCGGCAGGCCGGTGAAGCTGAAGTCGCCGTTGCTATCGGTGGTGGTGCTACGGGTGATGCTGTTGCCGTTGACGTCGGTACCGCTCAGCTCGATGAGCTGACCCGCCAGGCCACTGTCACCGGAGGTCGGTGCACCGTCCACATCACGGTCGTGGAACACCTTGCCGTGAATGGCGCGGCCATTGAGGATCTCGCCGAAGTCGTTGTTCTCCGACACGTAGCCAGGGCTCAGGCGCACGCCATCGATGATGCTCGGCGTGCTGCTCACCGGCGTCACGCTGGGCGTGGTGCCGTCGCTGTTGCCAGCGCGGGTGATGCCGTTGGTGGTGCCGTTCGGCTGGGTCGGCTCGGTCACGCGGTAATCACCCGGCGGCAGGCCGTTGAAACGGTAATCACCATTGCTGTCGGTGACCGTGTTGCGCGTGACCGGACGGCCGAGCCAGTCGGTACCGCTCAGCTCGATGGGCACGCCAGCCAGGCCGCTGTCGCCGCTCTGGCGAATGCCATCGTTGTTGAGGTCGACGAACACCGAACCGCTGAGGCTGGCTGGACGCACTTCAGGGAAGTCGTTACCGGCCGAACCGCTGACCTCACCACCGGCACCGTTGCCCTGAAGCACGATGGCGGCGATCTGGCTGCTGGTCTCGCTCGGGTTGCCCGGCGTACCGGCGGTGCCGCTGCTGCCGTTTACCGCGACGATGCCACCGGCCACCGGTTGGCCGTTCAGCGTGCCCGCCGGCTGGCTGGCCTGGCACACCGAATAGGTGCCGGCCGGCAGCCCGGCGAACAGGTAGTTGCCAGCGGCATCGGTGTTGATCGGGTTGATCAGACCGATGATGCCGCTGACCGGCGCACCGCTGGCGCAACTGGCGCCACTGCGCAGTTCGATGGCCACACCGGCCAGTGGGCTGTCGGTACCAGCCGAATAGCTGCCGCTCAGGTCGTTGTCCAGATACACACGACCGGAGATGAAGCCCAGGGTGCTGACCGTCAACGGCGCGTGGGCCGGCTCCGGGTTGTTGCCCATGTCGGTCTGCAAGGCACCGGCCGGGATGATGTTGGTGTGCTCACCCGCCGTATCGGCGGTGACGTCCACCTCGATGGTGCAGCCGCCGGCCGGCACCACGGTGCCGCTGGCCAGGCGCACGCTGGCGCTGTTGGCCGCGGCGGTGATGGCGCCAGCCGGGCAACTGCCAGCGATATTCGGTGTGGCAGCGACACGCACGGCACCCGGCAAGGTCGGCAGGTTGTCGACCAGCGCGGCGCTGAGGGTCATCGCCGTGGTATTGGGGTTGTTGACGAAGATGGTCAGGCGCGAGATGCCGCCTGGCGGGATCACCGCCGGGGCGAACTGCTTGCTGACGCTTGGCGGGCTGGAAATGATCAGACGCGCGCGGGTCGGCTCCTCGTTACGAACGCCTTCGAAACTGCTCACCGCACCGACACCGATGCTGTTGGTATAGGTGCCGGCGATGTTGCTCAGTACATCCACCTCGACCAGGCAGTTGGCGTTGCCCGCCAGCGCACCACCGGACAGGCGCACACTGGTGCCCGACGGCGTGACGCTCAGCGTGCCGCTGCAGCTGTTGCTGGCGTTGGGCACCTGGGCCACGACCAGGCCGTCGGGCAAGGTGTCGGTGTAGGCCAGACCGGTCAGCGGGCTGCTGCCGGGGTTATCCAGGCGAATGGCAAGACGTACCGGCACACCGGCCGAACCATTGGCCGTGCCGGTGGTGAAACCGGCCGGGTTGCCGGCATCCAGCGTGCGTGTGGCGATGGCCTTGTGCACCGTCAGCGGCGAGGTGACGCGCAGGGTGTCGGTGGTGTCCTCGTTGTTGGTCACCGGGCTGCCACCGGCGCTGCCGGTAAGGCCGCCGCCGGGAATGGTGTTGACGTACTCGCCCTGGCTATTGGCGGTCACGTCGATCTCCACGTAGCACGAAGCCGGAGCCGCGCCCGTGCCGGCAGGCAGTTGACCGCCGCTCAGGCTGACCTGACCGGAGCTGCTGCTGACACTGCCCTGACAGGTATTGACGACGTTGGCCGGGCTTGCCGTGACCAGGCCAGCCGGATAGGTGTCGACCACGCTCAAGTCGCTGATCGGCTGGGTGGTCGGGTTGTAGAAGGTGATGCGCAGGCGTGAACGCTCACCCGGCGCGATCACCTTGGGCGTGAACTGCTTGACCAGGCCAAGGCCGCTGCTGGTCTGCAGACTGCTCGACGCCGGGTCGACGTTGCTGACGCCCTGATCGGTGCTGATCGCGCTGGCCGGGATGGTGGCGGTGACCGTGCCGGTGTTGACCATGGTCACGTCCACCGTGACGGTGCAGCTCTGCCCCGCCGCCAGGCTCGCCCCGCTGAGGGCCAGGCGGTTGCCGTTGGCCGGTGCGTTGACCACGCCACCGGGGCAAGTGGTGCTGACGTTGGGCACGCCGGCGATACGCTCGCCGGTCGGTGTGCCGCCCACCAGGCCGTCATCGGTGAAGAAGCTGTCCAGCGTCAGGTTGCTCAGATCCAGGCTGCCGCTGTTGAACAGGGTCAGGGTCAGCTGGGTTACCGCCCCCGGTGCAGCGACGCTGGCCGTGGCGTGGTTGAGGGTCACGCTGACACCGCCGCCACTGGCGTTCTGCAGGGTGGCGCCAAAAGCGGTGACGTTCTGCACGCCGCCGTCGGCCTTGAGTTGACCGGCGGCGATGCTGTTGACCCAGTCGCCGCCGCCCGTGGCGGTGACGTCGAACAACAGGTCGCAGCTGCCGGTGGGAATCCGTGCGCCACTGAGCGTCACCTGGCTGCTGCCAGGCGCGGCATTGATCGTCGGCGCACCATCGCAGGTGGAGTAGGCATTGGCCGGGTTGGCCACGGTCATGCCGGCCGGCAGGTCGTCGGTGATGCTGACGTTGGTCAGCACACCAGCCTGCGAGTTGCTCAGGTTGATGGTGACGGTGGAGCGGCCACCCGGCTGAATGCGGTTGGGCACGAAGGTCTTGTTGCCTGCCAGTGCCGAGAGGAAATCGATGCTGGCGTTGACCGGGCCAGGGCTCTGCACGCGATCCGGATTGGGCGAGCCATCGGCGTAACGCTCGACACCGCTGGCGGCGCCGGCAGGCAGGGAGTTGACGTAATGACCGGCAGCGCCGACCACGTTCACCCGCACCTGACAGCGGCCGACCGCGCCCAGGCCGTCACCGGTACGGGCAGGCACGCTGGCCCCGGTAAGACGCACTTCGTTGCTGCCCGGCACCGCAACCAGGGTGCCGCCGCAGGTGGTGGCGGCGTTGCTGGGAAATGCCACCTGCATCGGCGTGTTGTTGCTGCCCAGCGGCAGGTTGTCGAGCAGGCTGACGTCACTCAGTGCCTGCGCCGACAGGTTGACCAGGTCGATGGTCATGGTCGCCGCGCTGCCTTCCGGCCTGGAGCTGACATCGAAGCCCTTCTCCACCGTCAACGTGGAGCTGCTGACGCTGTACTGCGCGGACGTCGAGCTGTGGTTGCAGATACCGCCAGCGCACACGCCACCTGCCGGAATCTCGTTGATCACCGCGCCACTGGTGGCATCGGCCGGCACCATGCCCCAGAAATTCAGGGTACAGATCGCCGGATTACCCGCCGCGCCCGCGCCCATGTCGAAGGTGAAGGTCGGGCTGGTGACACTGCCGCCAACGGCGACCGCACCACTGCAACCGGCACCAGTGATGGAAGGGTTGGCCCGGTTCGGTGCGCTCAGCAGCACCATCCCGCTGGGCAGGTGGTCGGTTACCGTCACGCCGCTTTGCGCGGTGGTCGAGTAGTTGCGCACCGCGACGCTGAAGTACACCGGGTTGCCAGGGGCCACCACATCCGGGCTGCTGGTTTTCTCGATGAGGAACTGATCGACCACGGTGACCGAGGCGGACGCGCCCTGGCTGAACACATCCGGATTGCTGACGCTGACGCCGCCGGCCGGGATGGTATTGGTGAAGGACTCGGGTACGCCCGCCGCGCTCAGCGTTGCCGTGTAGGGCACGCGAATCACGCAATTGCTGTTGGGCGCCAGCGTGCCGCTGCTGTACACCAGGGTCTGGGTGCCCTGCCCGCCCAGGCCATTGAGACTGGAACCGCCGGTACAGGTAGCAGTCGGCGCCGAGGTGATCTGCAGGCCGTTGGCCGCACCGTCGATATCGTCGCTGAAAGCTTGCAGGTTGAGCGTGGTCAGCGGGCTGGCGTTGGTCAGGGTGATGGTCAGCAACGCTTCCTGGCCAGCCGCCACAGTGGCCGGGTTGAAGTTCTTGGCCACGCGCAGCGGCGCGGTGACGGTGAGGTTGGCGCTGGCGTTGCTCGGCGGCACCAGGCCGCGCTTGTTGCCGAAATCAGTGGTGCGGTTGATGACGTTGGTCAGGCCCAGCGAATAGGCGCTGGCCGAGCCGTCGGCCACCACCATCACACTCAGGGTACAGGTGCCATTGGCCGGCACCACGCCGCCGACCGCGCTGATCTCGCTGGCACCGGCAACCGGGTTGAAGCTCGGCGGCGTCGCGCCGCAGTTGATCTGAGCATCCGGGCTGGGGGCAACCTGCAGGCCATAGTCACCGAGACGATCGCGAATGGCGAAGGCCGGGCTGTCGCCAGCATCGTTCAGCGGCAACGGCTGCGCGGCGTTGTTGCGAATGACGATGCTCAGGCGCGTGGCCTGATCCTGCTTGACGATGGTGCCGGCGGCGAAGCTCTTGCTGATGGTCGGCGCCGCCAGGGCGAGGAAATTGAGCGACTGCTGAGCCGGGTCGGCGTTGCGCACCGTACTGCCGTTGTAGGTACCACTGACGGCATTGGCAGGAATGACGTTGTTGCCGCTGCCGGCCGTGGTCGAGGTGACCTGGACGACGATCTCGCAGCGCCCGGCCTGGGTGCCGGCGCCGCGTGAGGGAATCACGCCGCCGCTTAAGGTGATGCTGTTGCTGCCTTGCGCCGCAGCGACGCTGCCAACGAAAGGCACCGGGTTGCCACTGCCATCGGCGCAGGTGGTCGAAACGACGCCCGCACCCGCCACACGGAAGCCGGCAGGCATGTTGTCGGTGAAGGTGACATCGGTGATGTCGCCATCGTTGAAGTTGTTGGTCAGCTGGATGAGAAAGCCGTCGGTATCCCCGACGTAGACCGGGTCGGCAAAGCCAGGTGCCCGCGTCTTGCTGATGCCCAGACTGGCTTGCGCCGCCAGCGGCAACAACCCCGCTCCCAATAGTGCGCAGCCAAGCAGCCACGACCGATGCTTCGGTGTCGACAACATGCAACTCTCCCCCAGCGCAGTGCGCCCAAGGGATTCGCCTACCTTGGCGACTCAGTCGTTCAGCGTGCTAAGCACGTCATGCTCCCGACATTCTCGGTCGAGGCGAACGACGAATCGGTGGGCGAATCCACAGCTCCCAAATGAGGGCGCAAGTTTCGCGATGGGGAGTCCGCGAACAAGGCAGCGGAGCGGGAAGTAGCGTTGCTGCGTGCGCAACCCCGATCCTCTCCGGCAAAGATCGAGGCCAATCACTGACTTGTGAAAAGTACTTTTAAAACAGAAGGTTGGGCGCAGAATAGGCGGGACGGAAGTTTTGCCGGAGCGTCTGCGCGAGGGGGCTCAGTAAGCCACTCTCAAGGTGGTACCGAGCTGCCTGGCCTCGCCGACCACCACCCCGTAGTCGCCAGAACCGAGCTGGCCACGCACGGCGGTGATGTACTGCCTGTCAAACAGATTGCGAACCCATAGCTCAAGTTCCCAACCACCATCGCTGCTGCCAAGACCGAAGCGCAGATGGGTGAGCGCATAGGTAGGTTGCTGGCTGCCGGCGCCACCTTCCAGGGTGCCCTGCGACGCACTGCGCAGGCTGTAATCGAGCCCCGCGAAGACGGCCAGACCCAGCTCCAGGGGCTGGCGATAATCGAGACCAGCAGTGACACCCCAGCGCGGTGCATTGAACAGCCGCTGCCCGCTCAGGTCGCATGTCCAGCTCTGGCTTTGCGGTGCACAGGGCGCGTTGGCGAAGTCCCGGTAGCGGGCATCGCTGTAGGCAACGCCCAGCCGCAGTTCGATCTGTTCGCTGGCGCGCAGGCGCCCGTCCAGTTCGACACCGCGCAGGCGAACCTGGCCGACATTGATCAGGTTGTCGCGCAGTGGCGGGGAGAACGCATCGGCCGGTGGGCTATTGGTCAGTGCCTGGTAGTCGTCGACGTCGGTCTGGTACAGCGCCAGCTCCAACCAGGCGCGCTCGTTCCACAACCACTGCTTGAGGCCAACCTCCAGCGACGTGGCCCGCTCGGCAGCGAAGGTGGGTTGTGCATAGCGGCTGGTCACATCGAGGTTGATGCCACCAGCCTTGTAACCGCGCGACCAACTCGCGTAGCCGAGCAGGTCATCGTTGAAGCGGTAGCTGATGCTCAGGTGGCCAGACAGATTGTGCTCGTCGATGGCGTCGCGTCGATAGTAGTCCCCACCCAACGCCACCTGGCGCAGCAGCGGGCCGCCCCACTGCCACAAGGGATCCAGCGGGTCGAGCGGGTTGGACACTA
>Ga0206116_1000560_pt1 | contig 34887 bp, 38 predicted proteins | sample 3A1Ametagenome_FD_178000 | JGI IMG/M metagenome (GOLD analysis project Ga0206116, IMG submission 178000) | Enriched microbial communities from leaf-cutter ant dump, University of Wisconsin, Madison, United States - 3A1A | ecosystem: Environmental > Terrestrial > Nest > Insects nest > Nest dump...
AGAAAATTTTATATACCATTTGACAGGTAATAGGATTGAAGAATCTGAAGCAGTAATGCACCATTCTTACCTTATGGAAAACGAATTAATGGCAGAATTTTCTGAAACATTAGTTTTAGGAGAAGTTTAACAATATTAAAATGGATCGGAAATTACATTGTACATAAGGATTTTAAAGAGTACAATAAATAGATACTATAAAAAGAGTGAAAAATTTAAGAAGTAGTTAACAAAGTTAGGTTTTGAAGCAGTAAAAAATGATAACTCGAAAGCTTTTTTTGAAAGTGTTAATAAAAGTATAATTAATTTTCTGTAGGTTATTATAACTCTTAATTCAGACAACAAATAGTTTCATATAATTACTGGAAAATATATAAATTCAGAGGTATAATGATCTTAATTATAGCAAGCAACTTCAAAAGTCGGCTTTTTAAACCTCTACTTAACACTGTTTATTAAATAACCATTAATCTTAATGAAAGTAACAGAAACATAGGCAGAAAGAATAATATTTTTCTTACTACATTTTTTATGGGTAGCTCTTGTTTTATAATGTTTATCCTCCCTGAGTACTCCCGGATAGGAATATGAGCTTCCGTTATAATGATATTATGTAGGATTATACAAGGCATGTCTTCATTAGGAGAAGTCATAGGAGCTAAGTTGTATATATCGGAATCTATAAAACCACCTATGTCTTATACTATGCTACAAATAGTTACTATTGGTGCAATACTAGGGGTAGTACTGCAATCCTCCTCAGTAAGACTGTAATAGACACTACTGGCATAAGGTATTAGGACGCCTTGATCCAAATAGGACAAGGCTCAGAAAAATAGGAATCAGTTTTTATAATCTACAGAGCGCATCGCATCAATTATCATTTGATGATTTCCGCAAACAGAGAGTAAATTAAAAGTTATCGGGGTAATAGATAGTATTAATATAAAATGGGGGTAAATACAGTTTTAATCGGCATTAGCACTAAAGCATACGCATCTGAGCAGATAGTTGCATTCGGTCACATTCCCAAAATTAAGGATTAGAAACATTAAAGATTTATTATCAGTTAAGAGCGAGTTTTGTGATACACTTTGTAAGTGTTGTTAACTTTTTATGATCGATTATGATATTATGGATAGCAAAAATATTTAAATCGGTAATAATGTTAGTATGGGAGCCATAAAGCGGAGATCTTTCTCTTAATAATTCTCTGATAACCAGTTATATAAGCCGCAAAAAGGGTATTAACACAAAATGAATCCGACTATAACATTAGCTAAAATTATATTACATACATCTCTTATACTTTTCCTTATACCTTATTGTCCAGTTATAACATTAGCTGCTTCAGACCAATATATCGAAGGCTATATACAATCCATGTTCGTTCATGGGTACACGATACCGAAAGATGCGGTGGAAGTAGATAATGGCGTTATTTATATTGATAGGCAAAAAATAAACGGTTATTCACCTGATCTGTTAATGGAAAAAGTAAAGCAGGCCTCTTCATCTATTGAAGGAGTTAAAGGGGTAAACCTTAGAAACCACAAAAATTATCGAGGGTCCAATAATAAAAACTCGCAAACTCAAAGTAATATTCCTAAAGATACTGAAATTGATGGGACGTTACCAAATCGCCCTCTATTTGAGCCATTAATTGCTGACTCTAAATGGCCACGTTTTAGTTTGGCATACCATTATTATTTAAAGGATAGGATGATAAAGCACGCGTTTAGCCCTAATTTTGGAGCAAGTTTTGGGTTATATAGAACAGAAGCAAAAAGCCTGGAATGGGAAATTGGAGTACAGGCTGGGCTATTTGCTTTAATGGATATTGGTAAAACCTCTTCTGCTTTAATTAATGCTGATTATTTCGTTGGCTTACCAGTATCATATCGCTCGGAGCCTTGGTCTGGGCTAATAAGGCTATATCATATAAGTTCACATCTAGGTGATGAATTTATGCTTACTCCTGAAGGTAAAAAGACTCAGCGAATTAACTTAAGTTATGAAGGGATCGATGTATTGCTCTCATATAATTTTGGTAATACTAGATTTTATGGCGGCGGTGGATATATTATTCACAAGGAACCAAGTTATTACAAACCACTTAAAATCCAAGGTGGAGCAGAATATTATTCTAGTACTACCTTCCTTAATGGTAGGCTAAGACCAGTAGGAGGAATTGATATTAAAGCTGAAGAACACGGAAGATGGGTGCCGGGTATTTCCTGTAAAGTCGGGGTACAATTAGAGAATTCTTCATTGATTAGCAATAAAGTTCAACTTATGCTCGAATTTTATTCTGGTAAGTCCATACACGGGCAACTATACAAGGATAGTGTTAAGTATATAGGGATAGGATTACATGCATTCTTGTAACCTCTCTGGCTTTAACTAAGCGGCATCAACTATGTTTTAATAAAGAACTAAAGGTTTCCAGTTTAAATTTTAATCGCATAACATAGTTGATGCCGTCTAGAATTATCGCCAATCGTTATGGAAATAGACAGAAACGTTTCAGTTTGAGATTTAATTTAATTGCTGGAATCGCATTACCAGAAGTATTAAACAATATAATAGCACTAAATCGCAGTTATTAAATCAAAAAATATTTCGTTTAGTTGTGGTTAATGAGACAGTACTTGGAGAAGCAGCAGCATACATAGGTTTTTATGATGTTAATGTCTTTAACAAATTAGAGCTTCAATGGGGCACATTTTCTATAGTCTCATTGGGCAGTTCACGATTAAATAATAAGAGCAACACCTGCTAGTTTTGCTACTTGTTTAAGCTTTTCATCAAAAGTAGCTAATGATAGACCAAGCCTCAAAGATAATTCCAAGTAACAGGCATCATATAAACTTAAATTATATCTTTCCGCTAGCTCTATTGTCTCGTTCCAGACATGTTGAGAAATTGATTGATCGATAGTAATAGGTAATTCGTTTAAAGCGTATAAAGCACTTTGCCTTTGTTCTTTAGTAATACGTTTGCGCCGTTTACTTGTTAAACAATACGTTTCCTACCTCTAATTGCCATATTATAGGAACTATTACGCCTATTTCACTAATTTTATTTAAAATATCTAAAGATATCGAAGGCTTTTCATCATCCATAAACCATGAAATAGTAACAGAGCAATCAAGTACAATAGAAGACATGGTTAACGCCTCCCCTCATCTTTGTAACTTTTCCATTCATTCCAATTAAACTTACCTAATTGCATTGATTTGGCTAAATTTCGTATACGCAATATTGTTGATTGTATTACTTCTTTGTCGTATGTCTTTTCTATAGGAATAATTTTAGCTACATTTTTCCCTCTTCTGGAAATAATAACCTCTTCTCCCACCATAACTTTGCTTATAATTTTTGTAAAATGTGTTTTAGCTTCAAAAGTACCTACGGATTTCTTCATTTTTCTAGTTAGCTAGTTAATATCTAGTTATATAATAAAAAATATTTTATATCAATAAAAAACATGGGGCTGGAACCCCAACTTATGGCTAGTTTTTAAGGGAATTAGAACCTCTTCCTTAATTTTTCTCTGATACTCACCAATATAAACTTTATACCTGATAATCAGATAAGTTATCAAATAACCCAAAGTATAAAAATAAACCGGTTTAAGTAATAACATAACTTTAGCGTATTTCTGTTTTTGAAATAAAATTAATGTTAACTTTATTTATACATGATCAAATTTGCATGTTCCATACCTAATTTAATTTTAGTTGTAAGAGCATGGAACTTGTAATAACCTGTTTAGATTCGTTAGGTACTTTGGTACTTATAAAATACATTGAACTATTTTTAGAAGATGCAACACGAGGATATAGAGAATCTAGCTGTTATTTTAAATAACTCAGGCCATTACAGAGTCACTAAAAAATATCAGAGACCAGAATATTATAATACCGGCGATGAAGATGATAAAATGATCGCTGTTTTTCTGGATATTGAAGCAACAGGCCTATCCTACACACAGGATAAATTGATTGAACTTGGAATGGTCAAGTTTGAATATAACAGACATGGCTCCATATTTCGCTTACTGGATGATTTTAGCGGCTATCAAGATCCGGGTATCCCGATACCTGAGTATATTACAAAACTTACAGGAATTAATGATGATATGGTCAGAGGACAGCAAATAGAAGAAAATGCTGTTGCTGATTATTTGCAAGATGTTGACCTGATTATCGCTCACAACGCTCAGTTTGATCGTACATTCCTTGAAACTACCTTTCCTTTTCTTCCTGCAAAAGCTTGGGGTTGTTTAATGTATGATGTTGACTGGGATAAAGAAGGAATCTCAAGTCGTAAACTAGAATATATCGCTTATAAATTCGGGTTTTTCCATGAAGGCCACAGGGCCATAAATGATTGCCTTGCCGGGGTTCACCTTTTAGCACAGAAGTTACCAAAATCACAGGAACCGGTATTAAAAGAGTTACTTGTTCAATCTGCAGCTATCAGATTTAAGCTATATACGGTTAATTCTCCATATGATAGCAAGGAACTGTTGAAATCACGAGGTTATAGATGGAGCATGAATCAGAACGATAAATATAGGGCCTGGTCTATTGAACTGACCGAAGATAAGGTAGCCGAGGAAATAAATTACCTACGCTCTAACATTTACAATACATCTTCCATTAATATACCTGTACAAATACTTGATGCTTATAACAGATTCTCAAGTACAAATAATAAATCCAGTAATTATGTAAAATACCGAGATAAGCTGGAATGGTTTCAAAAACTGTGTACATCTTAAAAAGATACACATGAGCATACATAATCAAAATGTTAAAGAATATCTATTGGGTAACATCGAGCGCATTACTTATCATAATACCGAAAACGGATTTTGTGTTTTACGGGTTAAGGTTAAAAACCACAAGGATTTAGTTACCGTTACAGGCAACGTCCCTTCCGTATCTGTCGGGGAATATATTAAATGTAGCGGCATTTGGTACAATGATCGCAATCACGGCAAGCAATTTAAAGCTGATTTTCTGAAAGCTCTTCCGCCTGATACTTTAGAAGGAATTGAAAAATATTTAGGCTCCGGTCCTATCAAAGGAATAGGAGCTCATTTTGCTAAAAAGCTAGTTAGTGCATTTGACTCTTGCATATCCAATTTTCATAGGTTACTTCCGTACTATTTAGTCTAGAAAATTTAATTGTACTATGATAGTACAAAGAAGTCTAATACTTTCTATTAATAGTACTATTATTGTTTTCTACTGTGATAGTACAGTAATAGGTTAATATTCTATTCCTAATTTATCCACTTTGAATATACTTCACTAAATATTAATAATTAATATATTATCATTGATAAAATTGAAATTATAAATATTATAGTTGTTAGCAATATAATTTTAGTCTATGAGGTAGCTATGCGTGTTTGTAAAAAATTTACAATATCTTCATTTTTATTACTAAAATTTATCTCTCTGATTGTTTTCCTACCCTATAACAGCACAGCTTTAGGTAAAGGAATTGAAACAAGGTATTATGAACTCAGCAAAATAGGCTATGCTGGAAGTAGTCTTACTTATGGTAGAAGAATAAATCCTTCAAAAGATGCGGATATCACGTCCGCAGTACACAATGATCTAACAAGATATTATATGCATAATCCTAGAGAAGAAACTTATAGTGATTTGCTTGCAGATGAGAAGAACGCTAAAAACTATGGTAGGTTTCATAAGATTTTTAAGGTATGCGTTGTGGATACTTCAGTTGGTCACCACAAATGGTTTGTAGCTAAAACAGGAGAGGAAATTAATACCGAGCCACAGAGTAGTATTGTTGAACTAGCTCAAGGGATGATAGCTAAAAAGCCATCTAGTACACCAATTGAGGTCTCCCAAGCAGATCCTATGTCTTCAACAGCAACAACCCCGTTATTCCCTGTAGTAATCTCATCTTCTAAGCATGATTCATTGGAAACACTTTCTCCAGAACAGGTTAAGGCGGTAGTCTCTCTTGATCATTCGGAAATTGAAATGTTAAAAGGTGGGTTATCTAATTCAGAAGCTGATGAATTAATTAGACGGGGTAAGTCTCCGTCAGATGTTGCAGTACTAACAAGTTTACCCGTAAAACAAGTAAAAGCAGTCACCAAATTTATATCTGCAGTGGAGGATGCAGTGCAAAAAGCAAGTACAGCTGATGGTTCGTCTCCTAAAATAATATATGTTGTTAAAAAAGCTTCCAAAAGTAGCTTTAAGGGTGATCCCACGAGTGACAGTTATGTAAAAACTCTTAGTAAGAACCAGCAGGAAGAACTATACCAACAGACTCTGGAGAATATTAGCAATAATATGATTGCCGGCGGTGGCGGTGGAAATGACGGAGGTGGGACGCCCCCCGTGGATCCAATAGAAGAAATAAAAGGACAAAAACCGGTTGATTTTAAAGAAAATAAATTTGAGATTTATGATGAATTAATGCTGATTGCTACTGATCCAACTAATTCAAGAATCAGCGAGTTAATTACCCCGCTTCATAGAAATTTTTATGGTATTGCTGCTGGTGAAGATGAAATAAACACAAAGCAAAAAAGTGTATGGGTTAGAGGCCTTTACGGTTTTATTAATCAAGGGCAGGAATTAGAACAAATGGGTTTTAAGGGACATAACCACGGCGGTACAGTAGGTGTGGATGCTAATATTACTGAAGATAGTCTTATTGGTATTTCATATACTCGAATGTTTGCTAATTTTAAATATAAAATTGGTCCCGGAAATAAAGCCACCACTACTAGTGATGTTTTTTCCTTATATGGAATTAGTGAATTAACTAATGATTTTATCCTGCAAGGACTTATTTCGGTCGGCAAGATTCAAGTGAAACAGCAAACACAAAGAAAAATTGATATTAACAGATTTAGGACAGTTTACGGCAGTTTCGATGTAGATTCTTATAGCGCAGAAGCTGTCCTGAATTATAAGGTTCCAAATCTGCAAAAATACTACCTCATGCCTAACATTGGGCTACGTTTTAGCAAAAGTTATGATGAAGGTTATGAGGAAACAAATGCCGGGTTATTTAATAGGAAAACTTCTCCAACCAGCTATACTAGCTGGTTGTTGCTAGCGGGAATAAAAGCAGGAGTAAATTATAATTTGTCAGAAAATTTTTCTCTTACTCCCGGGGTGCATACTCAAGTAGGTAAGTATATAAATAGTAAGACCAATAGTAATCAAGTAGCTAGGGTACTAGAGGCGGTTATTGCTAATGTTCCGGTTAAATCCCGCGGTACTGCTTATAATATAGGGTCTACTTTAAGGATAGATTATAAGAATAAGACAGAAATTCTTTTTTCATATAATGCGCATTTGATCGGCAAATATCGTAGCCATCAAGGTTCTTTAAGCTTTAAATATTTTTTCTAACCGGATCGATGGCTTATTATTACATTAATACGGAAAAAAACGATAATACTAAGCTTGAATTAATAGTATAGAATCCCTTAAATCAGATTGCCTATTCTAATCCATCAGGCTCTTGTAAAACTTTAACAGGCTTCTTGTATTATCGGTAACATCAGAGACTTCGTCGGCGGCGTTAACAGATGGATCATGTTGTTCGGAAACCGATTCTCCTTTTAAGGATTTTACTGCTTCTTTATGTTTAGCAAAATCAACATTCATAGTGTACTCGACTTTTTTATTCCTTCCGGCATTCCTATTGTCTTACTAACGCTAGAGTCTAGTTTTTTAGTACCTTTATCTATCTCTTTGTTAAGCGTTTTTGCTAATCTGCTCATCATAACCTCCATTGATTTTATATATTTTGATTAATATTTAGGTAGTATAAGGAATCTACTGACTTAGTAGATTTCTTATACTACCTTTAGTACAGTGATACTAATAAATTAATACTATAAGTAAATTGTATATTATCTAAATTTGTAAAGAAATCAAAATTTATTATATCACGTATGGATTCTTTTAATATTCTAGGATTGATACTATAAAACCCTAGTTGATTTACTAAAGGCTTGACGAATTGTTTGTATTTAACCACAATAAGAACAGGGTGTTTATAATAATATATGACTTTACTGATCGATAAATTTAGTTTTTGCGCAAAGTTAATTAATCATAAATATTGTTAGTGAAAATCATAAAGCTGCTATTATCATCCAATTATAGTAGAACGGTAAAAACAACTACCCCTAAATGGAGAGTAAAATATTAATTTAAAAAAAACGAGTAATTAAATTATATGGTTGTAGCTATAAATTAAATTGGTAAAATAAAAGGAGTTATTATGCAATATGTAGAAAAATTACCTGATCCCCTAAGGGAGAAACACGTAGGAATTCAAACCAAGAATTTGTTATCTTCTAATAAGAAAAAAAATTTTTTCTCATTTTTTAACCTAGTTACAAGTAAATCCTATGTACCGGTTAGTAACTGTATTTTTGAGCATATTTTAACTAACGTTTCTTTATCTCCTTTAGAAGAATTGTATTATTTTTTTGTCGATAGTTTAGCTACAATTAATGCTAATTCAGGAAAAAAAGAGCAGCTGCCTTACCTTACCTAGCGAAAGATGGGCTACAAAACTTAGTTGTTCTAGAGCCCAAATATTTTCAATGCAGAAAAGTTTGGAGAAAAAGGGCTATTTTGTGTGGTCAAAATAAAAGGAATATAATTATTCCTGCCATTCCGGATCCTATATTTGAGGAATTAAGCAAATCACCAAGTAAGCGCGGGGAACATCTCCCTTATGATCCATCAGTTGAATCAAAAAGGGATTATTTGGCTAGAACAAAATTATTCGTTAAGCTTAATTATAAATTACTTTATGCTATTACTGCAAGTGATGAGCTAAATTCGTTCCAGAAAGTAATATGGCTGGACTTTTATATGAAATGTTACAAAAATAGTAGTTTTTTAATAAAAAACATTGAGAAGAATGGTACTGATTTTCCATTTATTTCCTCTTATAAAGAGCTAGCTAATAGATATTGCTGCATTCAAAAACATCTATCTCGGTCTATAAAGGCTTTAGAAAAATTTGGTTTTGTTAACTCAAAGCGTTTTTATCTGAAAAAAGGATCTACCGATCAAGATAGGCAGGATAAATGTTTATGGAAAATAAGCTAAAACTATCAAAAAATAGCCGTGTATTGATGTCTCAAGCAATAGATCGCACAAGCTTTAAGGCGGAAGAATTTGCTAAACAAAGCGGAACTTTTTCTGACCCTTACGTCACTAAATTTAGACTATTATTAAATAAAGACTTTCAAACAGAGAATGTAAGAATTAGATCTACAATAAAAATCCCGATAACAAAAGTAGTTCAAGCAAATTGCATTGGAGACGAAGAAAATAGCAGAAATAATCCAAATCCAATTAAAGAAAATAAGAAATTAAAAGATTTTCATCCATTAACCGAAGAAGATTGTAAAACCCTCTAATCTCTCTCAAAAAGAAGATTTTCATTAAATAGTATGAATGAAATATTGCTTGATATGTCAAAACGCTTAACTGATCACTATTTTAAAAGCAAACAAGCATTTTTAAGCTATATGGTGTAAGGCTTTTGCTTATGAACTGCGAGATGCGGTAAAAATAAGTAATAATGCAGTTTTAGAATCAAAAATAATTTAACATCCGAGGAAATAAACTATCGAGAAAAAGAAAATACCTTGCTGAAATAGAAAATAATCCCGGTAATTCTCTTGATTTGCAACTAAAGAGAAAACTTGCTGCTGTTTTAAATTCAGCTCAGTCCCATGATCTGTTAAAAGCTTATAATTACATTACTAGAGTAGGAAAAACGGCTTACCTTTATCTTAATAAACATATTCAATTATCAGAACTAGATAGAAAAATAATTTTAAAACAAGTTCAGGGACTATATGAAAATGTTAATTTGGTTAATGATTATTTTGAATTTATCGAAATACTGGAAATAGTTACGAAGACGCTGCTGTTAATACTGAATTAAATCAGCAAACGGTACCAATATTACCTCTTAGCAACTGGTCATATCTGCTCTAAGCTAATAGATATTTCATAGTAAACATAGATTGTAACTGATTTAATAAATTAGAAGTAAAGAAAATGAAAAAAAGAAGAAAATAAATTTTAAGACTTCTTCTGCCTTTATCAAAGCTTAAGATATCCGAAATATTTTTGAAAAACTTGCCAAAAAATGAGAAAAAATTACCTTTTATTTATAGGAAAGCAATTATTTAGTTGAACTAAAGATTTAACAGTATTAACTTAGTAGTATCATAGGTAGTAAAATTACCTAGTTTTGGATAAAAAGTAAGTTAATTAATTAGTTAAACTTAATATTTAAGGAGGTATAGTTATGTCAATAAACAGATTAGGATTAATACTAATAGTGCCGCTTTTAATTAGCGGTTGTGTTGTAAAGAAAAAACCGGTCGTTTCTACATATGTTGTTACTACGCCAGATAGGGTTACCGTACTGCGCAACGATTTTGAAAACAATGTCGGTAATAAGATTTATTATGGTTTTAACAGTTACGTTCTTTCTGAAGAAGCGAAGAGTCACCTCAGAAGGCAAGCAGAATGGTTATTAACGCACCCAAGCGTTACTATCAATATAGATGGGCATTGTGATAAAACTGGGAATAAAAACTATAATTTAGCTTTAGGTCTAAAAAGAGCAGAAGCGGCAAAAAAATTCCTGGTAGAGCATGGGGTTGATGCTTCTCGAATAACAGTTAGCTCAACCGGTAAAGATTGGCAGAATGGTATAAGCTACAACGAGCCATGGCAAGGTAGGTTTGTTACTGTAATTATCTTAAGTGCCTAATATAGCTTATAGGTAAAGAACTTAATAATACCTAGAGTATACCATAAGAGAACTTTAAGGGGGTATTAATTATGAATACTCCCTTATAATAGTTAATTTCTATAATCTTTATAAAATCCACGATTTTAACTGATTATGCATATATCAGGTGGGTTACACAGAGTATGCATTTCCTAAAACTGAATTTTATAATAAACATTTGATAATTGATAAAGATGGTACTAGCCAAGACAATAATAGAAATCTAGGCACAGCTATTAAAGAAATCCGCTAGAAGATAAGCTACAATAAGTAGATCTTACTGATAAGACTTTAGTTTTATGCAGCTTCATTACTAAAGAAGATTTAGAAACACCGGCTATTTAAAAATTTAAAAGCTAGTTTAGCCAAAGATTTACCAAAATCATCAATAGTATTTTAATAAACCCGAATCTTTCTTAAATTTTTTTTTGAAATTATATTACTTGACTCAGAGTAAAATAATAATTTACACTAACAACTATAGGTATAGTTATAGGAAATTAAAAAACTTAAATTTATTAAGTCAATAATTTACCGTAAGAATTATTAATTTTAAGGAGATAAATATGAAAAATAAGGTTAAAAAAAAGATAATACTATTATTACTAGCAAGTACTAGTGCCACCCAGTTTGGGTTTCCTGTACCTGTAAGTTTTGCACAGGAGCAATTTTATGCCGCAGAATTGCTGCCTTATTTGCGTATAGATTGTGGGCAGGCTCATTTTTTTCCGATAAAGGGTTCTCCAAATGCGGTTGATAATAAAAAGCTGCATTCTACTTCTAATAGTATAGTTTCTGCGGGGCTCGGCCTTGGCCTAAACTTTGGTGATAAATTCCGGTCAGATATTACCTGGGTTCGTCATTTAGATCCGGTTTTAGAGAAAACTAAAGACGGTGATATAGTAAAGCGTAAGCCGTTGATAAATGCCTATTTTTTTAATTTATATTATGAAATAGCAAGTAAAGTGAGTATTTTTAATCCGTATGTAGGTGCAGGTATTGGATTTGCAAGGGTAAGTGATGATTTATTTTTATCTCTTATTAACAACAATAATAATTTATCCAGGAGTTCGCAAAAAATAACCGGAAAAAATAACTTTGCTTACAAGTTTGTCCTGGGTAGCAGTTTTGATTTGAATGAAAATATAAAATTTGACTTAGCCTATAATTATCATGATTACGGTAAAACTAAATCAACATTAGACAATAGAAAAAATCAAATCGGGAAAACCCACTATAAAGCTCATGTAGTAAGTGTTGGTTTGAGGTTTGGGGTATAAAATTAATTAAATCCGGAGGTTCAAAATGGCTACAATGGTTGGAACACAAAAAAGTTTTACTCAGGCAATAAAGGAATTAGTAGAGCTAGATTATGATGCTCTTGGGGCATATGAATCAGCTATTAATAATCTTGAAAATTCTGAGTATAAGAAAAAATTTGAAGAATTTAAATTAGATCATCAGCGTCATATCACTGAACTTAGTGCATTTCTATCAAGATGTAATGAAACTGCTCCTAGCGGTCCTGATAATATGAAAAAGGTCTTAGTAAAGGGAAAAGTGGAATTAGCTTCGCTCTTCGGAGACCAAAATATTTTAAGTGCTATGCTAAGTAATGAAGAAGATACCAATACTGCTTACGAGCGGATAAATGCTAGGATAGGGGAATCTGCAGATAAAGAGATAGCTAAAATAATTGCAGCCGGACTTGCTGATGAAAGGAAGCATAGGGATTGGATACAAAGTAATATTTCGCAGCCGGATAAATAATAATTACAATGATAAAAAAGCCCAAAAAGGAAGAGAAAATAAATAATAGCAAGCTTTATGAGCTAGTATTACATTCTAAAATTGAGACTGAAAAAAATAGGGATGAGATTAATAAATATTATACATCTTTATTTACCGCTCTCGTGTCGCTTGCGCCGTTTTTAGACAAATTTACATCTCCCGTAAATTTGATGGAGAAGTATAATATAAAATATGCATTATTGTTACTCTCTTCTCTTGGGCTTATACTTTCCTTTAGCTGGGAGCTTACCTTAAAGCGTATTCATACTTATCTACAAGGAACAGATGAATTACTAATAATTCTGGAAGGTCAATCAAAAATATCTTTTATTAGCCATATGGCAAAGTATTTAGACAAAACTCATGCTCCGGCTCGAGTAACAAAGCACCAGATTATAGTACCTTATGCGTTTTTTATTATTTTTACCATTATTTTTATTTATTCTATAATGTCTCTTTTGGGTTGGTAAAGGTATGAAAAATGTTGATTTTCCTTTAGAAATAGCAATTTAAATAATAGCTTAGTATATTTAAGGTTAACTTAATTTTTATTGTGATATTTATAGTTGACTTTAATATTCTTTCACTGTTATTCTTAAAAAAGTAATTAAAATTAATAAACACATATATTAGGAGGAAAAAAATGGAAAATAGTTTTTTTGGGGAAGATAATAATGAAGATGTGGAAAGCATTAAAAAAGATATCCAAAGCCTTGTCCATCGTTTAGGAAACTTGAAAGATCAGTCTGCCGTTGCTTTAACCGAGCAAATAGAAAACCTATCTTCAGCAATAGGAGATTTAAAGGAGAAAGGAGTAGAAATAGGGAGAGACAATATGGCAGTAATGTATGCCGCTACCCGTAAGAATCCTCTAAAAATGCTGACTTGCGCTTTTGGATTAGGGATTCTTGCTTGCTGTCTGTTTAAAAGAAAAAGTTAAGAAAAATGTTAAAGACTCTATTATCAGAGGTATTAGACTACTATCTTAAGCCTAAAGTAGAAAAAACTGCAGCTATATACCTAAGCTATATTTCTGCAGGTCTTGGCTTACTCCTACTTATTATTACTAATTTTGCTTATTTTTATTTAACACATCATACAATTTTTTGGCTAATTGTTAGTACCACCTGCTGCTTTATTATTTCTGCTATAATTTATACTATAGCTTATTATATAAAGCAGCACAGCCGTCATAAACTGCAGCAATCTTTACCGATAACTAGCTCTTTAGTAGAAAATATGCTAGCAAAAATTCTTATAGTTATTAAAAATAAACCTCTAACTTCTTATAAATATATTGCTGCCTTTACTTTGGTGTTAACTACAGGTGTATTTGTTATATACCGATATGTAAAAAAATCAGAAACTATCAAGAAATCCAATTAATTATTTGGATTTGTCTAAAGACTATATGGCAATAGCTTTATTTTTACCTTTTTTTGTTTTAAAAATATTACTAGTAATATTGCAACAAATAATATAAATTTAATTTTTGCATATCTAATTACTCTAGGAATTGGTTTAGTGTAAATGTACCCTATTTGTTGTATATGGGTTAAAAAATGCTAAAACTTGTGGGGTAATATATGCATTTAGGCAAGAATGAAGAAGCGTTGTCTATCCTAGAATCAGGCCTTTGCCTAATCCATGCTTATCAGAAATTAAAACTTTATTTAGAAGAGGCGGAAAAAATTTCTAGTGGTGTTAAATTAAATATAAATGAGATAGTTATCCTTAATATAATCAGGATCCAAAAAAAACCGAAGTCAGTTACCGTTATCAATTTACTCGCGGATTTTTACGATGAGTATACTATAGCCTACACTATAAAAAAATTATCTTCTAAAGAAGAAAACAATGGTACCAGTTATCAAATCACCGAAGAAGGTATAAAGCATACCGATGCTTATACTGTTTTACGCGGAAAACGCTATTTACAGCCTTTGCAGAAGATACATAAGTTAATATAAAAGAGCTAAGTAATCAGCTTAAATGTTTAATACGTATATATACAAAAAGTTTCCAAAATTTGATTTTTAAAGGTTAAATGTACTTTCCGAAAATAGACTTAATCAACGGTGTATATTTTACCCAAAGAGAAATAGAAGTCATTTCGTGTATTCTAAATGTACGCGGAGTAAAAAAGATTGCTGCTGTCCTATCTATTTCCCCGCGGACGGTTGAAGGGCATATACAAAATATTATGCTTAAACTCTCTTGCAATTCCCAAGAGAGTGTAAAAGATTTTGTAGAAAAGTCAGAGCAAATTTTACAAATTAATCAATATTACCTCGATCTCTTAATTACTAGCTTTTTCAAGCAACAATTAAAAGGAGTAGTACCGTTATTAAAAAAAAAGAAAGTAACGTGTATTGTCCATTATCAAAAAAATGATGTCCTCGATTATATAATTAAATGCTTAGGATTCGCAAATGTTAACGTTATTCTTAATCAGAATAATGAATTAAACGATACGGAAATACCGGTTATTTTATTTGATGCAAGTGAAGCAGATCTTAAGGAGTATGAAGGATATAAAAGTCTAATCCTTGTATGTAGAGAGCAAAACCTTAATGCTGATAATTTGGGAAGCTTTAATTCGATAAATTTTATTGATTGCCACAAAGCAGAGGATATCCCTACAGGAATATTTAGTATATTAAAGATATTAGCTCCTGATATTGATTTATCTAAGCCTATAACAGAATTTAATAAATTATATAATAATATACTAAATTTAGGTAATACTAGTGTTACAGGGATGCAAATAAGTATAGAGGATGTTAACCCGCAGAAAATTAATATCGATGTAGGTTTTTTTAGTAAGAAGAGATGGATATTATTGTTTATATCTATTTGTGTAATAACTGCTCTAGTTGCTATTTCGTTTTTATTCAAGGGCTCGCCGTATCCATTAAAACCGGCAAAAGAAATTATTCACCCGCAGGTAGCTTCCAATTTCTCACTTTTACATAGAACCGTTCTGCTAGAACGTCCTGAACTACTTACAAAAATTGGAAACGCCTTCACAGGTAATGACGCAATTGAGACTGTAGTACTTATCGGTAACGCCGGTGCAGGTAAAACAACCATTGCTCGTCAGTATGTTACAGGCCAACCAGCCTCGGTTTTATGGGAAATAAATGCGGAAACTAAAGAAAGCCTAATATCTTCAATTGAGCAATTACTTTATGCTTTATGCGATTCCGGTAGAACCCGGGAAAAGTTAACTAAGATAATAGAGATAAAGGACTCAGAGCAGCGAGAAAAGCAGCTAATTATGCTATTAGAACAGAAATTAAAACAGCATCCTAATTGGTTCCTTATTTATGATAATGTAGAAACTTTTAAATCAATTCAACCTTATTTCCCTTGTAATGCAAAAGCCTGGGGGAACGGTAGAGTAATAATTACTACTAAGGATACTAATATTAAAAATAATAACCACATAAAAAATAGTAATATAATTGAAATAGAAGAACTCTCAAGAAATGAAAAATACGATCTCTTTTTAAAAATTGTAGAAAGAGGAGAAGTAGGTAAAGAACTCTTTGCTGATAAAATAGCTCTGGAAAACTTTTTGGAAGAAATACCATCTTTTCCTTTAGATGTATCTGTGGCTGCTTATTATTTAAAGGAAACCGGCGTGCCGTACGATAAGTATCTAGAAAAAATTGCTTCCCCAAATATTGAGTTTACAGCTTTAGAGGAAAATGTTCTAGAAAGTACAAATTATTATTCTAAAACTCGTTACAGTATCATAACCTTATCGATTAAACGGATAATAGCTGCTAATCCTGACTTTAAAGATTTATTATTTTTTGTTTCTTTACTTAATTCTCAAAAAATCCCTAAAGAATTACTATTGATTTATAAAGGGGAAATAATAGTTAATAGTTTTATAGCCGAACTTAAAAAACATTCTTTTATTTCTACTAACTTACCCGTTGAGATAGATAATCATGACTATTTCCTTACATTTTCTATGCATCGTAGTACTCAAACAATTATTCTGGCATACTTAACAGGTTTAATAAATCTAGAAAACCAAAAAAACTTATTAAAATCAATCATTAACCCTCTGGAAAACTATATTTCTAAATTAGCCGAGGCTGAAGAAACTTTAAAACTTAAAGCTTTGCAAAGTAACTGTGAAGCAATTCTAGCCCGTGGCCGTAACATTATGGACGGAGAAACAAGAACTTCCCTTGATACTTCTCTTGGAGTCGTATCTTACTATATAGGGGACGATCTAAGAGCAAAAGAAATCTTGGAATCTAATTTACACAATCTACAAATTTACAATCACAAGGGTATTACTAAGTCAGCCTGGGCATTATTGCATCTGGGCTCTGCTTATCGAAAACTCGGGAATTATGATAAGGCTATAGAATTTCTTACCCAAAGCATTAGCCTTTATAAAACAGCACCTGAAAATAATCCGGATATAGGAAAAGCTTTAATGACACTTGGTAATGTTTATAGATCAAAAGGTAGCTTCTTGCAGGCTAAAATAGCATTACAAGAAGGTATAAACGTATATAAAACCCAGTCAGTTAACTATGCAGGTATTGCGAAGGGGTTATTATATTTAGGAGTAATATATAGGGAAGAAGGCGATTATAACAAGGCTAAAAGTTTACTTGAAGAAAGCCTTGAAACCTACAAAACTCATCACTATCCTTACTACAGTTCATTACATGCAAGGACGTTAACTCATCTGGGAATCTTATATTTAAGGCTCGGTGATTATAAAATAGCCCAAAAGTTTCTACAAAAAGGCATAGATATATACAAAAAAATTCGTCCTGAAAACCATCTTGATATAGATATGAGTATATTAACCCTAGGGGAAGTTTACGGGGAACAAGGAAATTATGATAGTGCTAAAGAATTTGTTAATAAGGCTATTGCAAATTATGAAATGCATTATGGCAAGGAGCATTTAGTGGTTGGAAAATCATTGAATCACCTAGGAAGAATTTATATATTAGAGCAAAATTTACCTATGGCTAAGGAGGTAATTATTAGGGCTCTTGGAATATTAGAGAAGGCTAATCATCCAGAAAAATATCGATCTTTGGAGTTACTTGGCGATATGTATGCCGAGAGAAGTCAAAAGGAATTACAAATCTCAGGTCAAACATCAAAATATAAATTTCTTAAAGCTAAATCAATTAAATATTTTGAGCGATCATTGGAAGTAGTACAAAAATATTATCCGGAAAACTCATTTAATTTTATTAGATTACAATCTAAGGTTTCTTATAGTAAACAAGAAGAAAATTATTAATTTTCTAGGTCTTAGCTATACCTTTCTTATTCTTGCAGCGACTAAATCATCTAAAATGTCACCCAGGTAAAAAATACGTGGTGCTAAATAACGTATAGCCAATGCAGCCAGTGAGCTGGTAACTTCCAGTTATAGATTGGCAAGCGCTTAAGTACTGCTACATAAGTAGCAGCTGTTAATTTAAAAATGGAGTGATTATGAAAAAAAAATTAACATTATGGACCCAAGGTTTAAAGCAACAAATGCAAACCTTAGTGAAAAATGAACTAAATCAAAAGGATCCCTGTTGTTTAAATTTTAAAATGCTACTAGAGTCCGGTTCTACTGTAGTATACTTACCTCAAACAAGAACTTATTTGCTTACTATTGATGGCGATATTACTTATTCCCTTCACTACTGTCCTTGTTGCGGTAAAGAATTCCCGGAAGATTTAACTGACAAATTAACTCATATTGTTTATGAGGAACTAGAGCTAGACGGTTATGATGATCATAGACTGCCAGCACAGTTTAAATCGGATGAGTGGTGGCAAAAAGGAACTATACCATATTTTTGAATACCCTTAAATTATTTACCGGTTTTGTGCGCTATGAGTGCTTTTTTCCGGTAAATAATTAATTACTAAACTAAGGGTATTATACCCTTGAATTAACTATAATAATTAAATTTAGGAGGAAAAAATGTTATTTAGAAAAATTAATATAATAATACTAGCTTTGGTAACAACCGTTACAACTACAACTTTTGCATCTGGAGTAGATGACTTAGCCATTACAACCGAAGTAAAAGCAAAGCTAATTCAGGAGAAAGACATACCTAAAGATATAGAAGTAACAACTAAAGGCGGTGTAGTTAACTTAAAGGGCAAAGTAGATACCCATTTGCAAACGCAGAAAGCAATAGAGGTAGCCTCAAGTGTTGATAAAGTAGTAGATGTAATAGATACTGAGCTTAAAGTAAAAGAAAGCAATTCTATTTTTACTGATTCTATAATTACTGCTAAAGTTAAAGGTAAGATCAGACATCTCTATATATATAATAAGCTAGCACCGGATTATGACTTACATGTAGAAACCACCAATCAGATAGTACATATATTCGGTAGTGTTAATAGAGCAGCTGATGTGGATACTATTGTGGCCGCTGCTAAGGAAGTTAAAAGAGTAAAATCCGTTAGAACCAGTATTAAACATCCTTAACGTTAATAAATGTAGGTAATAAAATGCCGTATTTAACTAATGATGATTTACCAAAAAAAGTAAAAGATCATTTACCTGCTCATGCGCAGGATATTTATCGAGCTGCTTTTAATCATGCATGGGAACAATACAAATCAACAAAAAACAGGCGGGATCCATCTGAATCCCAAGAACAAGTAGCCCATAAAGTTGCATGGACCGCTGTAGAAACAAAATATAAAAAGGGTTCGGGTGGAAATTGGGAAGCAATATGATTAATATTTAAGCTCAAATAAATTGGTATTGTAAAAGCTCATATTAGGTTTTAGTCTAATATGAGCTTTTACTTATGTTCAGGTAAAAATCCACCCACTTGTGCATTCCACATAGTTCTATATAATCCCTTAAAGCTTAGCAACTGCTCATGTGATCCATCTTCTACAATTTCGCCTTGATTAAAAACTAATATCCTATCCATATACATTAAAGTGGAAAGACGATGGGCCACGATTAAAGTAGTTTTATTTTCAAACAGCTCTAGTAAGCTATTCTGTATTAATCCTTCAGTAATTGAATCAAGCTGGCTGGTCGCTTCGTCAAGGACTAATATCGGGGGGTTTTTCAGAAAAGCTCTAGCAATTGCTATACGCTGACGTTGCCCTCCTGAAAGTTTAACACCCCGCTCGCCTGCTAAAGAGTTATAACCTTCTGGAAGTTGAATAATAAACTGATGAGCTTGCGCTTTTTTGGCCGCAATTACTATTTCTTCTTCAGTAGCCTCTGGACGGCTATAACCAATGTTATCTTTTATAGATCTATGAAATAGCGCTGGATCCTGAGGTATAACACCTATAGATTTCTGCAATGACGTTTGAGTTATTTCTTTAATATCCTGCGCATCAATTAGAATTCTTCCTTCGTTAACATCATATAATCTTAAAAGCAAATTAACAAAAGTGGTTTTACCGCTACCGGAATACCCAACTAACCCTACTTTTTGATAAGGATCAATTTTTATTGATAAATTATCAAATAAAGGAGCAGAATTTTTATATCCGAATTTAACTGCATCAAAAATAATTTCTCCATCGATAACTTTTAGAACTTCAGCATATTCTGTATCTTTAATCTGAATTGGCATTAATACTATACTTAATCCTTGATTTACCCTACCGATTACTTCAGCTAAGTCATGGATATAGTGTGAAAAATTCCATAAAATCTGGATAAGTGAAATATTTATGGTCAATACTAGAATAAAATCACCGGCGGTAATAGTTCTTTCCGCTAATCCTACAATTAATAACCATAAACAGATTATCTGATAAAGAACAAAAGAACCTCCTTGGAAAGTACTCATTTTAAGAAAAAACCAGTCTCTTTTTTGCATGGCAAATACTAGCTTGTCAAATGCCGTTATTAATCCTTGGGTTTCATATTTTTTGCCAGTGAAAAGCCTGATGGTTGTTATATTACTTAAAGTATCAGCCTTATAACCAACCAGGTGAGATCTTATATCGGCAACGTCTTTAGATAAATTGCTTGCCGTGGCGGATAATTTAGAAGAAATAGCAATAAAAACTCCTCCCCAAAAAATGAAAACAGCAGTAAATTTGACATTCGTTTGATATAAGGTATAGCTAGCAATTATTAGGGTAAGAATATTACCAAAAAGTTGATGAACACAAATTCTAAGAATATCGGGTATACCGCCGATTACATCGTTAATTTTATTAACCAAGCTACCAGCAAAATGGTTTTGGTATAAATCTGCTGAGTGATTCATCATTCTTTTCATTAATTTGATTCCGATATATTTTTGCAAATTAGGCTTTAATTTTAACCAGATAAAATCGTCAAGCCTTGAAGCAATAAAGACAATAATTAAAAGTAAGATATAAAGCAGCACAGGCTCGCCTAAGACCGGTAATACACTGCTATGGTCAATATTCTCTGCTCTATCTACCATGATTTTAAGCAAGTAAGGACCAAGGTTTACGTCAATTGACCATATTGTTGAGGTAACAAAAAGCCATATTACATAAAATTTAAAATTTTTAAATGCCGTGAGAATAAATGATAAAGTACTATTTACCCCCACATACTGATAGGTATGTTCCTTCTTCATAGATAATTTTCTAATTTAATTAGGTTATTTCTCTGTTCTGGAAATTATCTGGAAATAACTGCTATTTTTTAAGAAAGTAGCTTATTACACCACATAACAGGCTAATAATTAGCGAAGTCATTATTGGAAAATAAAAGGTAAAATTGTTTTTTCTAATTACTATATCCCCAGGTAAATTCCTAAGCCTTAAGTAGGTGATTAGAGGTCAGAATATTCCTATAATAATTATTATGATTCCAATTATTATTATATTTTTCTGCATAACCGTATTGTAAACTTAATCAACTACTAACTCATTTCTGACTTCTGCCACACCCGGTATTGCCCAAGCAGCGTCTTCGGCCATTTCCATTTCATCGAAATTAGATACTTCACCTTCAAGGATGATTTTTCTACCCTGGACTTTTATTTTAATCCTAGAAGCATCAAAGCGTGCATGTCTTTCAAACTCTTTAGTAATTTCCTGCCTTACCTTATCTTCATTGATGCTTAGAGAAGGCTTAACAATTATTTCATTATTGATTGATTTTATTCCCCATAAATTTTTAACGGCTGTGAAAGCAGCAGTTTTTTCATATTGCCATTCAACTTCACCGGCCAGCGTCACCGCCCCGTCTTTTACTAATACTTTTATTTTTTGCGCTGGTACCCATACACTTGATTTCAGAGCGTTAATTGTATCGGTTGCGATTTCAGAATCAGTTTTTTTATAATGCAGGGAAGGATCAACCTTGATCTCATTGACTATTGCTTTAACTCCTTGAATGGTTTTTACCACACTTTCTGCCGTAAGCTTTTCAGCAAAACTTTTTACCTTACCGTCCAACACTATAATATCGTGGTTACCTTGAATAGCGACTGTAATATTTGCAGAATCAAGCCTTGGTTCAAAATGGAGTTTTTCCATAACAGTTGTATATAATTTACCGTTTGCTACCATAATATTTACCTCCATAAAATTTTTAATAATTATTTATTAAGATTTTTTAAATCTCGGTATAAATTAAGAGTAACATACTAATAACTAATGGTTCAACTATTTATTAAATAAAATCTATAAGTTTAGTAATAGTTTCATGTTATCCGATTTCATGACTATTTTAAGAGTAAGCATTATTATCTTTTAGAGAAGTTAGCACTCAGGTTTTTTTAAATCTAATATGCTTCTATTGTGAGATCAGTTCTTTAGTAAATAAGGTAGAAAAAATATCAAAATTATCCAGACTATAAATAAAAGTACATCAAACTGCATTTCCAAAAATATCTTGGAAAATACTCCATATTTTTTATGAATCCTTTTTTCGTTTTCTATTTTTACAATCTCTTGCTTTTTCATAGCTCAAAACCACTTTTAGAATTTAGGACGCTAGTATACGTAAGATGAAGAAATTAGACAAGGTATAGCTAAATCGCTAAGTGCGGAGCTCTTAATTCAAATTTTTCCGCTGGTTTTATAGCTTTGTTTTTTGAATTATAAGGTATCCTAATTATCAGATTTTACTCCTTTAGCATGTAATTTATTATCTAATTTGTTATGAATAAAATAGAAAGAAACGACCTCTTACTCTTGCTGCTGTAGGCTCGGGAAAAGACTCTATTCGGCTTTTCCCTTATATAATTTAATTATTTATTGTGATTTGCGTCTTTAGACTTAGATGATTTACTATCGTTATCCTGTTTATCCGAATCTTTGCCTTTATGTGATGCATGACCACCTTTAGCAGCTATTTTTCTAACTTTATCTTTGTCCATAGAAGCGAATCCTTTGTCTTTATCACTCATAATTACCTCCTAAATTTGTAATTGTTGTATTTAAAGTACTTAACTTATAGTCTTTTAGGTTGAACTAGCCGCTGGGTGCGAGGAGTGCAGAGTATAGATGATTTGTGTATAAACGATTAACAATTATGCGGCTAGTTCAACCTAAAAGACTATAAGTTAATTTTAACTATTATTTTAACTGTAAAAAAAACTTTATGTTAAGTCAATAATATTTTTAAACTAAAAGTATATTTATTTTAAAAATTTCAATTATCCTGGGAATTAACTGGGCATAAAGAAAATCAAGATAGTTTTGCATTTAAAAATAAAATTTATTATATCTATTAGTTATTTGAATTTTAAACTTATAGTACCAAATATAGTTGACATGAAGTTTAACAATATTTTATCATTTAATAATAATCTATCTACTTAGAAATATTAATAATTATAAAATAAGAGGTTATTATGCTACAGAACTTGCCAGGCATAAGCGTAAAATCTGAGTTTCTAAGGAATAATAAAAAATTTTCTAATTTAGAAGGTTTTTTGGAGCATTCTTTCAAGGATTTCTTGAAGAAATATTTATTTTCAGTTACTGAAAATTCTAACCGGGATAGAAGCAGAATGCCATTACCGCAAATTGACGTAGCAGAAACAGATCAGGCTTATTATTTTCAAATGGAGATACCAAAAGCTTACAAGCAAAACCCAGAAAAAGGCATATATAAAAATGAAAATTCACTTCTTGATAATGAAAAGCAAGGGATTATAGATATAATAACGCAGAATTATAAAAGAGCAATCCAGCGCTCCATAACTCCTAGCATAAATATTAATGAATGTGAACTTAACACTTCTTTTATAGATTCAGTTTTACGTATTACCGTGCTTAAAAAAAATAACGAGCTATCCTTACAAACAAACAAAGTCGCACGAAAAGAAATTAAATTATTTTTTACTTAACCTCTTATCCAAACAAATTTTGAGGTATTTATATGGAACAAAGTAAACCAGAATTTAACTTATTGCTTTTAGTAATATCAGCAATTGGAGCAATCAATTGGGGATTAATAGGTATATGGAATTTCGACCTAGTCTTATATCTCTTTGGTACCAAGCAGGTTATTATACGTTCAACTTACATAGCTATCGGTATAGCAGGAACTATTCTAATGTTGTTGCTTGGGAAAATCCAATTTAACAAGTAACAGTAAAGCAAGAAATTGGGTATAAAATATAAGTATAATAACCTAAAAAAAGGTAAATATTATAATAAAGGACGAAGATTTTTATTTTAAAAGGTTATTAATGGTAAATAACCAATTAAAAGAAAGGGGCATTGAAGACCCGTTGGTACTAAATGCAATGCAGACTGTACCAAGAGAGGTTTTTGTCCTCGAAGAGCTTAAAGATCAGGCCTACAACGATAATCCTTTACCTATAGGTTATGATCAAACTATTTCTCAGCCTTATATTGTAGCATTTATGACCGAGGCCCTTAGTGTGCAAGCAGAACATAGGGTTTTAGAAATCGGCACCGGCTCAGGTTATCAAGCAGCTATATTAAGTAGGATTTGCCGTGAAGTTTACACTATTGAAATAATTAAGGAATTAGCTAATCATGCCAGGGAAGTGTTTCGAAAACAATTATATAACAATATCCATATTAAGGTAGGAGACGGACACCAAGGCTGGCCTGAAAATTCCCCTTTTGATGCTATAATTGTTACTGCTGCAGGGTCAGATGTCCCAAGCTCTTTAATTAAACAGCTAAAAGTAGGCGGGAAAATGATCTTACCGCTCAAGCACAATAACTATGAACAAACTCTAGTATTAATTACTAAAATTGATGTTAATGATAATATTATCCAGAAAGAGTTACTACCAATAATGTTTGTGCCAATGACCGGTAATAATAATTATCGTTTTTAATCCTTAACCTTAGACTAAATCTCCTCTAGGCCTTTTTTCTTTTCCCTAGAAAAGTTAAGAGATATAAAGCAAGATTAATAAAATCTTACGTTTAGTGTCTACTTACTGTATTATTTTAAAAAATAATTAAACCTTTGGTTTTAAAAAATATTATAAAATATATAATATAAGTATAACCTTTAAATAAAATCATTTAATTAAAGTTATCTTATAAGTCATGTTAAATAATAATTACAAAGTTACTTATATTTTAGTGTCAGACGGCTCCAAAGCCCGTATTTATGCAAGCGATATGAATAAACATAATTTAAGGTTAATTAATACCCTAAGCTTGGAAACAGCTAGAATACACAGCTATGATTTAGGGAGTAAGAAACCACACGGAATATTTGAAAGAAATAGACCGGAAGCAAAGGTTGACCTTCACGCTAAGGCCAAAAAAGACTTTGCCCGACATATTGCTAGTTTATTAAATAACGGTGTTATTGCTCATGAGTTTCAGAAACTAATATTAATTGCTCCTCCAAAATTTCTGGGGAGTTTGCGCTCAATGCTAACTAAAGGTGCTATAGATCTTGTAATAAAAGAAATTAAAAAGGATTTAACAGGTTCTGATGAGCAAAATTTAAAAAACTATATTTGGGAATAGGAGCTTTAGTTACAGAAAATCAAGAGTGTACATATAACGGCAAAAAAGTTATAAATTTTTTTACCGAAAAAGGCTTATATGCAACAACCGGAATAAGTTTATTGTGTTCGAAAACTGGCTCCGTTAGAATTACTTATTTGTTCTATCAATAGATGGTATAAAATATTTCTTAGTTTTATAATTTATCTCTAGTTTGTATGCTTCTACCACAAAAATTTGTTTATCTTGATGAAGTAGATAGTAGTATTACACAAGATTTACGCTATACTTATGATGAGAATTTTCTGGGGTTTAAAGTAGTAGGGTATAAAGCTAATAGAGCAATACTGACTAAAGAGGCGGCAAAAGCTTTGTCAGCTGCCCAAAAAGATTTCCTAAAGAATGGTTATTCTATATTAGTTTACGACGCCTATCGGCCACAAAAAGCGGTAGATTCTTTTGTAATGTGGAGTAGAGATATTAATGATCAGAAAGCTAAGAAGAGATATTATCCCGGTATAAATAAAGCAGACATTTTTAAACTAGGCTATATTTTTGACAAATCTAGCCATACTCGAGGCAGTACAGTTGATATATCTATTATCAAACTAGGCAATAAGCTTCATCCAGTTAAATTCAGCAAACGAAAACTTAGAAATAACGATATTGTACCTTTTTTAGATGATGGAACAGTTGATATGTATACCAGTTTCGATCTTTTTGGCCCAGCTTCTCATCATAAAACCGATCTAATTGAAGAAGAGTATTTAATCAGACGTAACTACTTGCATTCCGTATTGTCAAAACACGGTTTTAATGGTTATCCGAAAGAATGGTGGCACTATACGTTAGAAAATGAACCGTTTCCTGATACTTATTTTGATTTTGATATAAGGTAATGCCTTTACGGGTATCTTGTACTTTTGAATAAATATTTACAATTAAGAATGGTTACAAAGAAGTAATATTAGCTACAAAACGCCAAGGTTTATCGATTGCTTTATTAATGCCTATACGGGTGGTGATATTAATCTTTTCAATATTTATCCCTTGCGTTAAATAAAGATTATCATTACCTATTAAATTAATCCCGTTATCCCTGGTGGTAATACCAAGATAGCGGCATATCTTTCCTGGCCCGTCAAGATGGATATCCGGTAACCTCAACCCTCGAATTAATACGGCACTTGGATAGCCTGCCTCTTCTGTGACAATGTTAATGCAGTAATACATCCCGTATATCATATATACATACAAATGTCCCGGCGGGCCAAACATGATAGCACTCCTATTACTCATACCTTTATAAGCATGGGAGGCCTCATCATCGCTACCTCTATAGGCTTCGGTTTCAGTAATAATACCTTGAAAGTTACCAAACACTAAATTTTTACCAATTAAGTCTCTAGCAACTTCCACTACGTTTCTCTTATAAAAATCGTAAGATAATCTCATAAATGTTTCATACTTATAAAAACCCCGGCTAATGCGAGCTATACTCACTTTCCGGAACCATCAGATAAGAATCTACTCCAATTATAGCAATATCATGCTTTCTATTAAGCTCCTCGAGCAGCGGAGAATATTTTCCTAGTAGTTCTTCCTGATTAAAATTCGCATAATTAAAATAATTATGCTCTGCTGCATTTTTGATATATTCATCCCCCTGTTTAGCCTTATCTTTCTTCAGGATATTTCCTATTGCTACTAAAGCCTTAGATTTTATTTGCTTATCTTGAGTTAAACTCTGTGCGTATTGATAATATTCAATTGCTTTCTCATTAAGCTCTCGTGAGCTATAGTATTCCGCTAACATCATCATGATATCAGGGTTTTCAGAATTTTGTGCAATTAATTTCTTAATACAGGCTTTTATCTTAAAATCATGTTTAACTGCTTTGTAATAATCAATAGCAATCTCGTATTTTCCTTTAGAAAAAAATAAATCGCCTACTTTGGTATAAACTGGTGTTAATTCTTTATCTAGTTCTATAGCCTTGAAATAATACTGTAATGCCTGCCAGCTATCACGTTCTTCATCATGTATTAGGCCTAGATGATAATAAGCTTTCGCTTTATTTTTTATACATTCAGGGTCATTTTTATACATATCGAGATAGTCGATAGCAGTTTGATAATATGAAATCGCTTGATCCGGTTCTAGAACCATTGATTTTACTGCTTTTTCAAAATTGATATCAATTTTCCCTTTACATTCTGCTATTTTACCTCTTAACATTTCAAAAAATTCTGGCATTTCCTTATCACAAAGTTTGCTAAAGAGCTTTAGATAATCTATTTGCTGTTTAAGTGCATAATCATATTCCTGAATATATTTTTTAAGCTGGACTTTATTATCGCTGCTAGCAAATTCCTCAAATACCCGTAATATGTTGTGTAGTATTTCTAAACCGGCGTCAAACGAATCAACTTTACTGCTTAGAACCTCCTGCAGGCTGCGCATATAAGATAAATTAACAAAATGTTCTGATTTAGTATGCTCCGGTAAACGAATTAGCGGTTCATATTCTATTGATTGCGGCAAAAGCTTGCTAATCTCTTTATAAAAGCTAGTAAATGCGCTATCATCTCCTTCTATATAGCGCTCTGACTCAGTAATTGCTTGCACAATAGTACTAACAATTTTTTTAAAATTGCTTCCTGCCGTAACGAGTAAACTATCTGCATAACTTTTTGACTGAGATGAAATCGATACGTTAATTGAATCCGCTAAATGACTTGTATATGAAGTAGACAAGTTAATTTTGGCAAAGAAATCATAATTTACCGATATTTCCCCTTCGGTTACAGGTTTATAGAAAATATGTAAAGAATCTGTTAAATATTTTAATATTTTTTCGGTAGTGGCAGTATATTTTTCGGTAAGGGCGGATTTTTGTGCTAGAATCCTATTAATAAGATTTTCAATATGTTCTACTTTCTTGCCTAGGCTAGTATGAGTTACTACTAAAGCCACACTCCCCCTTACTACTTCAATATCTTTAAACATTCTAGCAAATTGATTCGCTATATCGATAAAATCTAAGCTTTTATCAGAAAATGATGCTTCGGATACTACCAGAATAAATTTTAACTGTTTAGTATTTTGGAAAAGTTTTTTAATATAAAAACCGTTAGTTATTTCCTGAGCTATCCCCGCAGTATCTTTAAACCCTGGGCAATCCCAGACTAAAGCATCTTGCACTTTACATTTATTAGGTATGGTAGTTTCGGATAGTGGACTGTGGCCAATTCTAATTTCACTAGTATCAGCTTGCTCTACTAGAGCTTTATCGTGAATGATTTTTATACCTTTAATAGGCTGTAATGTATCTATGATAAATTCCCCTATTTCATCATCAAATATGGACTGCAGTTTCCTTCCTGCTAAAACATGAGCCAACGTACTTTTTCCTGAACCAGTTTTACCTAATAGTAATATACCGTTTTCGGCTACATGATTAATTCTATCGTTACCTTCTGTAACCAAGGCAGAGATTTCTTTTAACACTACCTGATCAAGAGTAGGCTCTATTTCTCGATCGCTTTGCGATAAAGGCTGCTCTCTATCCTCCGGTTTTGGTAAGGCCTCTACAGCGGATACGGATTTTACAGTATTTTCATTAACTAGTGGGGGTTGTACCTGCGGGAGATTATCTTGGGGTATCTGGCTAACTATAGGTTTTACTTCTACTGCTTGAATAGACTTAATATTATCGTTATCTTCTGTACTTAAGCCAGATACTTTTTTTGATACCTCGCTATTCACTGGTGCAGAAATTTCGGGAATACTGGCAGAAGAAATCGGCTTACCGTTTTCCTGTTTTTGTGAAGCTTCTATAACCGGTTGGGTTTTTGTACTATCTTCATTAATTAGTGAGATCTGGATTTGTGGTGAATTTTCTTCAGATTTGTTGATAACTACAGAGCTTACTGTTATATCTGTAGGTTGAGGTTTTAAACCTTCGTCTTGTGCGTTTTTCATAATATCCTCTCTATTTATTGCATAACGTCCTCTCCTTCATTCTAGGTAATATTTATAAATTGTTATTAACTACTGGGCTACCAGTCTTACTGATATTTTTTATTTCTTTGTATAAATTCTATTTAATCCTAAGTTTATCCTTATACTCTTATAATTTACATAACCCAGACAATAAAGGTTTAAGAAAACTTAAGGACGTTTATAATTACAGGTTAACACAAAAAATAACTTAAAACAACTCTAAGTTGCGCAAATTTAATAATTATAAGGATTACCACAAATATTTAAAATGAGCTTTTAGTCTCCGCAAGAAAATGCCAAAATCTTAGGTAAGTTCGTCTAGTAAATACTAATTATAGAATATAGGCCGGCAAACCACAGAAAATCTCTTATTAAGTAGTAAGTACAATACCGTCATAATTATTCCATTCTATTTCTAGATTTTGACAATCCTTTTCTGAATGAGGAGTGAGGATTATTAATATTGCACCGCTTTTAAGCTCTTTTTTAAACTGTTCTGCATGATTTGCAGAAATACCCATATTAATTAAAGCACCAACTAGGCCACCGGCAATTCCACCTGCTGCAGCACCTGAGAGCCAAACAGCTATAGGACCAGAAACAGCAAGGCCGATTCCTGATATTACTACAAAAGTTCCAAGTGCCATTAAGGCACCGGTAATAGCACCGGTAGTAACACCTAATGCTCCCCCTACCCCAGCCCCTTCAACAATTTCTCTTTCTGTAGAAAGATCCGGATGCTTTCTTTGATAACTATGTTTTTGTTTAGTTTCTGCAGACATGAGGATATTGATTTCGTCTTTTTGGTAACCGTATTTTAATGCAGCATTATAAGCTTTTCCGGCGTTATCATGTTGCCTGAATAAACCTGTAAATAGTTTTTTTTCTTGCATTAACCCTCTTCTCTGTAATTCTAGATTATAGTTTTAGTATGATGCAAATAACCATTTAAATCAATACTAATAGTAGGTTTATAAAAGTAATTATCTACCTTTAGGTTAAACAAACTATAATTAATCTTATCTATAACCAATTAAAATTTAGATCAAATTCTTAAAACAGCTTATAATAACTTTAAATAGCCGGTTATGTTATGATGAAAGTTTTAGTCAATTGACGGGGGAGGTGTAAGGGGAATAATCCCTGCACACATACTAAAGGAAATAGAAATAAGAACTAACAAACATACCTCTCAGTTATTTAATATTGTTTCCGGAACTAGCACCGGGAGTTATTAACTCTCGCCCTTACAAAACCCGATACCCAAGGTAATCCGGAATTTTCTGCTGAATATTCAGTTGAACTATATAAAGGACGCTCAAAGGAAATATTTACTAAACCCTCTATTATAAGAAAAATAAAGGCCGGGTTTGGTTTATGGGGAAGCAAATATGATAGAGCTGCTTACGATGAAATTCTTCCACAGATTTTTTAAGATACTTTATTAAACCAGAGTCTATCCCGTGTTTTTATACCGATTTATTCCTTAGGAAATTCCAAACCTTTTATTGCAAGTAATTATTTTGCTATTCGTAATAAAGACAACGACTTTTATCTAAGAGATATAGCAGGAGCTGCAAGTGCTGCTCCTACATATTTTGACCATAAAAAATTTAGAGCCCTAATAGTACTACAATATATCAAGGAGTTGATGGCGGTATATATGCTAATAATCCAGAATTAATTGGTGTAACGGGAGTTTATCTTCTTCACCCCAACTTTGAAACAAGAGAGATCGTATTACTTTCCCTAGGTACGGGTGACACTATAAAAAATAATCAGAATAGCGGTAATGATGGAGATATCGGTTGGCTCAAAAATAAGGATATTATCGGTAATATGATAGATGCCGAAAGTGCCATAGCAGAAACTGCCGTAACTGCTATGCTAAAAAATAGCAACCATTTTAGCCAATTACACCTTGCAAATGAATTAGCTTCTATGGATAATAGTAGCGATACCAACCTCGATGCTTTATTAGCAGTAGCTGAAGACTTTATCCAGCAAAATACTCACTCTATAGATAATTTATGTAAAAAATTAACTTAAATTGTTAAATATATATTGCTGGATAAAATTTTTTTATTAAGCAATGACAGTAGGTACTTTGTACTAAATAATTTTATTGTCCCTAGTGATAGTTGATAAATTCTCTATTATAGCTTGAGAAATCAAAAGCCTATCAAACGGATCTTCGTGGTGGGTTTTTAAGTTTTCTACATAAATTGTATGTCTAACTGTGTTATAGGCAAGTTATCAAAACTGCACTCTAATATTATCTGTTCCAGGTTATCAGGAGCGTCAAGTTTACCTAAAGCTTTTTTTATAGTTATCTCCCAGGTGCTAACCGGACTAACAAAAACTAGATGTAATTAAAAGCCAGATACATTCTTTGTAAAAACTTAGCCCATGCAACAGTACCATATAAAACAAATATGAAGTGCCAAAATATTATAGACAAGCACGATACTTTGGCTTACCTTGAATAATTAATATAAATTTTAGCTAAGAAAGGGTAAATATGGCAAAACATGTTTTTCGCAAATTAGTACCTACCGTTGTAGGTATCGGAATCCTAATCCCTACTACTTATTTTGCGTATGACGGGTACGTAAAGTCTACGGCACCCTCTAATTTTGAAGTAGCGGCAGCTAGACTAGGTTTTACGGGTTATAAAAAAACAGACCGAAATATAAGCAGCCAAGACCATCAAGAAGCCATACTAAAGCAGCTACAAATCGCAGGTTATTTTCAACCGGCAAATCTATGGAAAGCTATTATCGGTTTAGGAGTAAAAGATCCTGTAACTGCTTTTAAACAAATATATCCTACAATAAAAAAATCTCACGCTGATCAGAGTGATCCAAGCAAATTTAATGCTAAAATATTACGTAAAAACCTTGGAAAAGGAACAGAATTAGATGAACAAGATACAATGGATCTCCTTTTCTATCTTGCTCAAAACGCTTTTGGTCGTAAATCTGGCCAAGAACGTAATGAACTCTCTTCCCAAGACTGGATGAAGAAAGACGAACAAATATATTTCACTAACGCTAAAGTATTACGCTTAATTGATCGTGAAGTTCCTGAACATGAGTTCTATGACAGTGCATGGATTGCGGGAGCTTCCCGTATAGGTGTAATGGCACGTATTGTAGATTACCATAACGTAATATCAAAATATAATATTAAAGTAAGCGGTGAAACAGCAATATTAGCAGGCTCTCGGGAGTTATGGGCTAATATTGATGGGATTATACCTAATGTACGTGATAGATTAATTGAAGCCTATAAAGCTAAAACCGATTTAGATACGTTAGATATTTCACTGCCTGTAGGCGAAGATCAAACTCGTATTGCTGAAGGTAGAGAATATATACAAGGATTAGCTACTCGGTATAATATTAGATTAAATGAATCATCCCCATTTATTCAATACACGACAAAAGAAGAGTGCCCTCCAGGACATTTTCCTGGTAGAGTGTACCCTAATTATGCAGAAGGAGAAAATAGAAAATTGACAGAAACTTTGATGTCTGAGGATTTGCTTGCTACTTACCTCTTACATAATGGTATAAGCATTAGTATAGTTGATACATTAGCAGAGCAACATCAAAGACCTAATACTGCTAGTACCGCACGTGATGCCGTAAAAAAATTAGTTGAGCGAATCATGAGTGGTGAATATGGGGATAAAAAAGAATTTGTCATCCTATTTGAAACCAATAACCCTTATATTGAACGGCAAACTATCGCAACACAAAGAGAAGCCAATAAAATCTTAAAAGACTATAAATTAAGCGATAAGGGGTATGTTATAAAAGTTGAAGGAGTTGGTTTTAAATGCAAACAAGATGTCGCAACGATACATTCAGAGTTCGGGGCATTAATAGCCGAAAAATGGAAAAATGCGGTTGAACATCAGAAAGAATCAGGGATATTACCAAAGCGAGCTATTGAAAGTTTACAATTCCAAACCCGGGATAACTCTGCGCCTCTTGCTCCTGAACCCGATGTTTCTAATGTGGACCTATCAGGTAATTTTTTTCAAGAACTGTTTGATCAGTATCTACCATAATACGGATTCCACTCATCCATTTGTACTAAGGATTCATTATATTGTAAATTCATAAATGGAATATAAGCATACTCCCCTATCAAGTCTATTATACCTTTAGGCAAGGTATCGCAACAAACTTCTGAAATAAAATTGGGCACGATTATCTGATGATAAATAGCAAGAACATTATGATCTGTAAATATGCGCGCCATTTCAAATTTTGGTTTCGGGTCTAAATCATCAAAATCTTCTAATTCAACACTAATGAGTGTATTAGATTTAACGATTGTTCTGGCAACGGCTAGGCCATATCTTTCTAAACCATTCCAACTTAGGTCAATAGTATGTATGGTAGATGATGCAGCAACAATTTTGGATACCAATATCAATGCTGCAGATGTTAAAGTTGAATAGCTAAGGTCAAGAGTTGTTTTCTTATTTAGAGTTTTATAGAAAATACTATCTAATATTACTTATAGGTTGGATTGTAGCTAAGATATTTAACTGGTATATTACCCCTGGCAAGTAAAATAAGTTTAAAACTGATTAACTTAGATTTTACTTTTCGTTCAGGATTTTGCATGTAAACCTAGCTTTCATTACTACATAAACCGAGTATAATTTAATTGGCTTTGTTGCAAATAGGGAGTGCGTCAGAATTTTTCTGTATTTTAGATATAATTTTAGAAAGCTAGCAGATTATCAGTAATAATTCGAATTTCTCCATTAATGCCTTGGCCATACTTCCATAGCTCAAATCTCCCCTTTTTAAACATGCACATTACCTCAAATCCCTTGATAGTTGCATAAGCTGTTTTCATTGATTTAAAGCCTAATGTCGGTTTTATTAATCGTTTGAGCTTACCATGATCAGATTCAATGATATTATTTAAATACTTGACGCCGATGTTCTAAATTCGGACTACACTTTCCTATCATCTCCAGTGCTGTAATAGCTTTGCCATAAGCTGGATTCTTATCTGTATTAATAGATTTAGGATAACAAATATTTGGGAATTGAACTTAAAGCTTTGGCTAAGAAAAGCTTAGCTGCATTGATATTGCGGGTTTTAGATAAATAAAAATCAATCGTATTACCAGATTTATCTAAAGCTCTGTACAAATATACCCATTTACCTTTGACCTTAATATATGTCTCATCAACTCACCAACTAAGTCCAAGCTCATCGGTAAACGGTTGAATGATCTACTTCTATACCTCGCTCTGCTAGCATCTCTTCTAAATTTCGATAAC
>Ga0206116_1000562_pt1 | contig 34576 bp, 26 predicted proteins | sample 3A1Ametagenome_FD_178000 | JGI IMG/M metagenome (GOLD analysis project Ga0206116, IMG submission 178000) | Enriched microbial communities from leaf-cutter ant dump, University of Wisconsin, Madison, United States - 3A1A | ecosystem: Environmental > Terrestrial > Nest > Insects nest > Nest dump...
CATAGGCTATCAGAGTCATCTGACACAAAACTATGTTTTCAAGTCCGTTCGGCATGAAAACCTCTGTAACTAACTATATTTCAAATACTTCAAAGAATAATTTTAAATTTTAATGGGACAGCAATGATTTAAAATACTAAGTTAATGTTTATTCCATAAATTTCCTATGTATATTCCCTTTCGTTGGCGAGCTATTGCGATAGTTTAGGGATAAACAAAGCTATAATTAGGGTCTGCTGGAAAAGTCAGCTGACTTACGCTGCTCTTTTTGCTTGATATGAATGATAGTTTCCCATTAAATTACTATTTTCTCTCCTACATTGAGAGAAGCCATATGAGCATAGGGGGCTACTCTGTGCCAACTTGACCAGGTTCAGCACCAAAACGATGCAGGCCACCCAAGATTTGCTGGTTAAGTCGAGTCGGGCTATGATACGGTTTAATCCATATTTTACTTTGGCCTGCCCGAATTTACTTTCGATTGGGTTGCGTTCCCCCGGACTTACGGAGCTCGGTTCCCCTGCCTTTGGTCTACCCAGTGGCTTAGCTTTAAGGACTATTTTCAACTCCTTTAGTGCTTTCCTGTTTTCTCTATTACAGTAAATCTTGTCAGCTAAGACGATCTGCGGGTAATATCCCCATCGTTCTTTGTACTTCTCTACGCTGCTTAAAAGACATTTCCCTTCGTTGAAAGCATCCCAGGAGAATTCATCTAAGAAAACAAAACCATTCATAAGTGTTAGCTGTATCTTAGCCCCAAATTCTACCTTAGCATTTAATTTACCCCGAACAATAGGCCGTACATGAGGTTGATGAAGGGAAACTATCCGGTCAGCTAGCTGATGGCTTCTATTCTCAAGCATACTTTTCTGCTGATCATAAACGGTTTGAATCACTAACAGATACTTATACTCCTTTGGTGTCAAAATACGAAGTCCCTTCGGCTTGGTGTTCAGTAATCGATGGATGGACTTTATATTGTTCTTCAAGCCGGTCAGCAACTCTTTTACCGCTTTACGGATGGTATTTCCCCTGGGGTTCCTGTTTTGTGCGATACGTAAAAAGAGTTTACGGTACTTTCCCCGATCCGTTCGAGGCTTGATTTTGTGTAGCTTCTTTTCATAAAGCCGGTCTATCAAAAGCACAGACTTCTCAATATAAGCGTAAATGATTTTGGTGTCGATAGGATAAGTGATGTCTTGCGGGCAAGCAGTGGCATCCGTAATCAGGCGTCCGTGATGACTTTTTTTTATCCGCCTCCGAATTAGATGCCCCACCTGTAAAAGAAAACCGGACAATAGCTGTGTTTAACTCCTCAAAAGTCTGCAAGTCCATTCTTCTGCGAAAATCAACAAAGCAGGAAGGGTCAAATATCGGCTCTTTCACAAAACTGGAAAAACCCAGAAAATACTGTAAGTACATATTCTCCTGAATATGCTGAAGCGTTTCTCTGTCACTCCAGGCCTCCAGGTGTTTAATGATCAGTGCACCTACTACTACCCGAGGATTTATACCCATCGCGCCCGTGGACTCATTACACATTCCCCGATTATAAATATTCACTAAAAGATCCCAGGGTATCTTTGAAGCAAGTACCGACCAACGGTTGGCCGGGTCCAATTGTTGCTCAAATGGAGTAGTAAATCCTTCTATCCGTAGCTGGGAAACCGGCATATAGGCCTGTCTCGATGCACGTTTTTGACGCGCTTTTGCCATATTATTCACATTATCCTCCGAAAAATAAGCAATAATCCCCTTTTAATAAAGATTTTAGCATATTAACAACAGTCCCTAACTACTGCTTTCAGAACAATCGGGAAGGCCCCACCATCAATCCGGTAATTACCATTCCGAAACCTTTTTATCCCGCCTTCCCTGTCTGGCATTATGTATTTCTATTCTTTTTTGCCGGTTCTCCTTTTGAACCTGATCAAAAATTTGCCCTTTGCTAAGAGAGGTTTGCCCGCTAAATTTATCAGATTTCGTATCCGGGTATTCAAAACCCGGCTTTTTGCTATTCCTGTTTTCCGTGTTCGCAAGATCCCCCTTCCTCATCCTGTCTAATACCATTTGCAGGTTTTCCCTGGCTTCCTGATGGTTACTATTCAAAAGAAGCGATTGTTTAAACGCTTCAGAAGCCTCATAAAGCCGGTCATTTTTTGAGAATACCACCCCCAAATTATAATTGATACGGGCCACATCTTTAGGGCTTTCTGCCCTTTCCAGGCTCTCTTTCAGGTAAAATACAGCATTATTGAAATCCTTCATTCTATAACAGGCTAATCCCAGGTTATGCAAAATCCCGGCATCACCCGGTTTCTTTCTCAACGCTTCCAGGTACTTTACTTTTGCCGCTTCATATTCTCCCTTATTATATAATTTGTCTCCCGATACCGATCCCGTAAGATCAGTCCACTCCAATGATAAAAGCAGGCACAATAATATATATGGGTTTATCATTTTCCCGGCAATAGAATTTCGGTTAAAAGTAATACCAAAATCAAAAAAAGCAAAACCATCAGCACTACTTCACCTCTTCCGGGTTTTAAAACCTCTGCGGCATGTTCCTGTCTTAAAAAACTCAATAACTCCGTTTCATTTGGTGCTTCAGAGTTATTTAACCGGAAATATCGACCGCCCGCCTTCTCCGCTACATCCTGTAAAAAAGCTTCATTTAGTTTCGATATAACTTCTTTTCCCTCGCTGTTTACCAGGTATCGTCCGCTTTCCGGGTCGGGAATTTTACTTCCTGCTATCGTTCCAACCCCTATAATGTACAAATTAATTCCTGCCCCTGCACCATTCTCCCCTTTTAAAGATCTGCTTTCTCCATCCGATACCAGGATAATATTTCGTGAAGTATGTTCATGATGACTAAACATTGCTGAACAACGTTGCAGCGCTGACAAAATATCAGTACCTGAATCAGGATACTCCAGGTAAGGTATATCACGAAGTAATGAAATGACTTCCGAAGTGTCTGAAGTTAAAGGGGCATGCAGATGAACATTGGTATTAAATGCAACTATACCAAACCTGACCTGGCCGGATGCTTTGACTACATTGCATGAAAAGTCAACCGCTTTTTGTAAGCGGGAAGGGCTTACATCCGTAGCCCGCATACTTCTGCTTACATCAATGGCCCATATCACATCGGTATAATCCGGCCGGGTTTCTCCATTTCTTATAGGTAACAGCCTTATGCTGAAGAGTGTAAGACATAGTGCAGATAATAAAAGAAAAAACATCAGCAGAGGGCGTGGCTTGCCGCTTAATTGTAGCGGGATCGCCTGTTCCTTCCCCAGCTTACTCATCCGCAACCTCCTTCCGTAATAGAAAAAAAAGAAAACCAGGATAACGAGTATCAAAACAAGATACTCCCATTGAGAAAATAAATGATCTGAAAAATATACAAAGAGTTGACTCACTATACTTTGTATTTTCGGAGGCCGATAAAATACCTGAGGCCTAATCCGAGCCTGAATTGTCTTAGATTAAAGTTTTCGTAATCTGCCAGTATGCTGTTTCCTCCCGGTAAAAATTCGGTGTATTTATTATTAACCGAAGATTTCAGAGGATACTCTCCACTTATCCATATAGTAGCACGGGAATTATTGGCTTTACTCCCGAAGGCGGTCTGGGCAATACAAGCGGAAAGCGTATAGAGCGTATTAAACTGCGACCGGCTCTTATCTTTCACCAAAACATCGTAGTTCCAGGTATTGGGATCCACAAACTGCCTTTGTCCGCTGACAGGGAGGCTTAAAGACCCTCCTAACATAAAAAAAGCGTAATTGACCGCATCTCTCGAGCCTGTCCGTATTCTTATATGGGCAGGAATCTCCAGTCTTTGTACACTAAAATAATCCGACCGGTTAGAATTCAGTCCCGGAACGGAAAACCGGCTCAATGAATAATTTGCGCCAAAAATTAAGCCGGTTCTGGAATGATGAGAATGAAAATCAAATGTTAAACCTGCTGACAGATAGGTTAAAAAAAGAGAATCCGTATCATTTACGTTCTTATAGTTATTATTGACCTTTAAACCCGATGGCCGGCTCGACTCAAAAAACCAGGCAGATTCAGACACATCTCCACCCAGGCCTAACGATAACTTAGAATTACGAAGTGTAAAAAACTTCAGCTTGTAATGAGTAATATCCTGGCTGAAGCCGGGTAAACTATACATCAGAAAGAGAATCCAAAATAAGATTTTTTTCATGGCAAAGCAGGGGTTAGTTCTTTTGGTATTTTTCGCTTAATATATAATTCAGGAGATTCAGACCTTTTTCGTATTTCTCCCCTTCCGATGCTTTTCTGAGCTTAGGACAATAGATATACATAAATCTTCTGAAATCTCTGTTACTGAATCCCATTTCATTTCTGACCGATCGTTCTCTTCCGTCCAGCATCATGGCCATGAAATAATAATTTTCAGCAGTTAACAAGCCACTTTCTTCATAGGTATAAAAAATCTTAAAAGCTTTACCGTAGTTCTGCGGTCCGGCTTCTGCTAACCTGATGGCTCTCCTTATTTCCTCACGCGCCGTTTCCAGCCCCCGGTTCTGGCATAATTGTACCTGCGCCAGGGCGTAAGCATCGCCCGGCATAAACTCCAGTGCAGACTGGTAATATTCCAATGCTTTATTATAGAGATTTCCCTGATAAAAATAGTCTGCATTTTTTATCATAGCGGCATAGCTGCTTTTTCTGATCTCCAGCTCACAGGTTTGAATTTTCGGACGGATTTCAGAATCTGTTACACCGGGGAAGTCCTTTATAATTATTCTGTACTGGGCAAGAGCATCCGTATACTTTCTTTCCTGAAAAAGAAGATCCGCCTTTTGTAAATAGGTAGCCAGCGTAATGTTTTTCTCGCATTCCGCGATCTTTTTTTGTACGTAATCTTCCTGTATGCCGTATGCAAGCAGGTGGGTATACAGCCCTTTTGCTTCATAGAATTTTTGTGCCTGTAGTTCTGCATCCGCTACTTTAAGCAGCTGGTCAAACTCTGCCTGGTTCTGCTTCTTTGCTGCGGCCAGGGTTTCTGCTGCCTTACCCGGATCACAGCCGGCCTCAGGCGCTGATTTTGACGGAAAAACTACTTCATTAACTTTCAGGTTATTATAAGAGTCCCCTAACGAAAAATAGATATGTTCTATAAACTCTTTAACCTCCTTTTTATATATAAGTTTCTTGTTAACCCTGATTTTTACATACTTCATCCCATTTTTTATAATAAGGCATTTCTGTACTTCAAACCCGCTATAGCTTACATCAATAGCATTTTGGTAGTCTGCATCAATTTCAGCCAGGTATCCTATGATATTTCTTTCCGCACTCCCGTACTGGTTAGTAACAAACAGGTCATTGGCATGCACCTTATTGGCTTCCCGGTTGAAGAAATCTAATATTTCTGTGTATCTCTTAGATTGTTCCCGGCTACCTTTCGCCCCGGAGTAAGCTTCTATTGAGGCACATAGGGCCCGGGCCTGCTCCATGACCACCAGCTCCTCTTTTTCACTCAAAAAAAACTCTTCGGTAAACAAACGGTCAAAAGGAAGCAACAATAAAACAAAAAGAAATTGTATGGTCATTTCTCCCCCTTCAGATTTTTAATGGTTTTGGCATTAACATCCCCCAACAGCACCACCCACCGTTCTCCTAAAGATGCACTCAATTGTTTCTTTATAATTACTTCAAACTCCTTTTGGGTTTCTTCACAAATGGTAAAGCTTTCTACATTAGTCGTGTTACTTTCTTTCGCAAAATCCTGGGCATTTTTTACACAAAATTCCTGTGTTAAGCTTCCCTTCATTTTATACATATTATTTCCAATAGGTTGAAGCTTGTCTGAATCGATCACAATATTATTAAACTTAACAATCACCAATCTATAACGGTTTTTGTAATTGTTGACAACAGTTCTTAAATATTGGGATACCGGCCATGACCGGGGATTTTTATTGTTGAGGCTGATGGTTTGAATTTTTGCCCCTTTGATAAAATGATCCTCCGTACCCTGTATCCTGTACTCCTGGCAGGTAGCATCACAACTCTTTTTGGGGTCAGAAAGTAATATTACCGTACGTACAAAATCCTGGAGATAATCTTTTGCCTGACGAGTAAATTTATCCTGCTGCTCTTTGGAAAACGGCACATTCTGAGAAAAACCGGAAACAGAAATCAGCAAAAAAACAAATGTCGCAATTCCTTTATACATGACCGTATTAATTATGATGAATTTCTACCAGCTGCAGATGAGAAATCTTCCCGTTTTCTCCGCTTCTTTCTACTTTAATAATTTGTATGTCTTTGATAGACTCCTCACTGGTGAGGCGGCGAAGCAGGTAGTTTTTACCATCATTATAATCCCAGAGTTCAGGCTCGGCATCCACAGATTCCCGGTGCATTTTTACATAAAACTGTTCGGTGAATGCATTCTGAAACAACTCTTCCGCCAAAGCCCTCCTTTCTGCAGGGTCAGTCCCTGCGGCAATCTTTAAAAGGCTTTCTTTCAGAATTGCATTTTCACCACTGGTAGAAACAGAGGGGAGTTCTGCTACCTTCTCCGCCGGGGTATCTTCAACAGGAATTTTATAAATTACCAGGAATTTCTTTAGCTTGTTCTGAAGATACTTATCTACAATTAATCCTTTCAGGCTGTCCAGGTTGCTCACTACAGGAATACCTTCTATTGCAGAACTTCCTCCCTCTTTGGAATAAATAAATACCCCATCCTTTACCTTCTCCTTACCAAGGAAAGTCTTCACCGAACTTAATATTTCCTCCGGTTTCAGAGTGTTAGACTTGGTTAAATCTTCGGGGAGTTGCATATCAGAAAAAGCAGCCTGAATATCTTCCCGCTGTTTTGTGATTCCCGGAGATCCGAATATCTCAAAATTAAGCAAAGATTCCTTTGCCGGTATATCTACCTTAGTAAGATCCGGAGCCAATCCGGCCCGATACAAATGAAGAAATTTATCATAACCTTTTAAAGCAACCTCTTCAGAACGGGCAGATACGATAGGGCTTACCAGGTCAACAAACTCCCGCAGCTCATCCGGGTCTTTGATGGCATCTGCCACTATAAAATCTATAGTAATCGCTTCCGTCTCTGTGATGTCTTTTTTTAAAAGTTCACATCCGTCAAGGAATGAAGCAAGGAATATTGACAATATTACAGTTCTTAACATGATTCAATAGGGTTAGTTTTCATTTCTTCCGTTTCCTCTCAATCCGGCAGCATTCCAGGCCAGCATATCTACCTGGTATCTTAATAATTTTGTAGCTAATGATCTCCGGAGGTCAGGGGTTTCCTGGTGATTAACCAGCTGGATCAGTTCATCATCCTGTAACAAACCCCAACTAAACAAAGCCATCTTACCGTCTTCTCTCCTTTTGATTTCCTGCTTATTGATAATTACCGGCTTGCAATGATCATCCAGAATTAATTCGTCCCGATATCTCACAATAGCATTCTCCACATTGGTTCTCGCTAAAAAAGCAACTTCAACCCGATCTACCTTCTTTCTTTCTTTCTTTAACCTTCTTCTGAGATTAAATTCCGCTATCATATATCCTGTATGACGAATATGAATATACGCTGTTGCCGCATATATCAGAATAATAAAACTCTTAATAATTATTGGCAAAGCCGCCGTATAGCGCAAAACGGCAAAAATCTTAACCAGAGCAAAAATGATTATAAGCGCAAAAGAAATAGTTTTTATTATTTTGTCCAGCCTGATTACTTTTTCCTGCTTTTCAATCTCTCCTTCCGGCGCAACACCTTCATCTAAAATAACTCCTCTTTTTGCTAAGAAAATTTTATTAATGGCCTCTACATAGTCGCCATGCTTTAAATGGGCCGCAAAGGCTAATGCAAGGTCAAAACCCAAAAACAGAAGCGAGAGCCAGGAATTGGAAATAACGGTAGAAAGCAGGCCTATTCCTATAAGTTCCAGAATAATAACTACTATTACGGCAGTCACGTCTCCTTTGTAACCATATGTTTGGTATAACCCCGGCAGTATTAAATTTTCAATCTGAATTTTTTTCTTTCGGGTAGATCGCCATAGGTTTTTTGCTTCTCTACTGGGTTCATAGTTCCCTACCGGGTCAATTAACGGGTGCATAGGTATTTTTTTATGATTAGTGATTAAAAATTAATTTCTAAACTACAGGGCATATTAAAATCTGCTTATTTTTAGCGTATCAAATGGTTAATATGACAGTAAATAAAAGAATTTTTGATAACATAGAAAAGGAAGTACAAAAAAAAATTACGGGTCAGAGCTATATGATTAACAGAATACTGATTGGTTTACTGACTGACGGGCATGTACTTATTGAGGGGGTTCCCGGCTTAGCCAAAACCCTGACCGTAAAATGTATAGCAGAATGCATCCAGGCTGAGTTCAGCAGGGTACAGTTTACTCCTGATCTCCTGCCGGCAGATATTACGGGAACCATGCTTTATCACCAGGGAGAGTTTAAGGTCAGTCAGGGGCCCCTGTTTGCTCATATCGTTTTAGCAGATGAAATTAACCGCTCACCGGCCAAGGTACAAAGCGCCCTGCTGGAAGCCATGGAAGAAAAACAGGTAACCCTGGGAGACCATTCCTATCCCCTGCCTGTTCCTTTCCTTGTACTGGCCACTCAGAATCCTTTGGAACAGGAAGGCACTTATCCACTTCCTGAGGCACAACTGGACCGCTTCATGTTCAAAATAAAAGTGGGCTATCCCTCTGAATCAGAGGAAATACAAATCCTGAAAAACAAGATAATGGGTGCAGGTCATATCAGAACTGAGCCTGTAGCAGAATTAAAAGACCTGGAGGAGGCCAAAGAAGAGGTAAGGAAGATTCACATTGACGACAAGATACTGGATTACATCGTCAGGCTGGTCAATACTACCCGTCACTCCGAAAAAATAAAAGAGTTATCCGGGTACATTTCTTATGGGGCATCGCCCAGGGCAAGCATTCATTTTGTAACCGCTTCCAGGGCCGTTGCCTACCTGGCCGGACGGGAGAACGTATTACCCGATGACGTAAAAGAAATCAGCAAAGATATTTTACGCCACCGCATAGGCCTGACCTACCAGGCCATGGCTGATAACCTGAGCCCGGATAATGTGATTGAAATTCTCCTGAAAAATGTACCTACGCCATGATAACGGAAAGAGACATTGTCAGAAACATCCGGAAAATAGAGATGGGGTACCGGAAGACTACTCACCATTTCTACCAGGGCAATTTTAAGAGCGTGTTTAATGGTTCCGGAATGCTGTTTAAGGAGTTACGGGAATACAGTCCCGGTGATGACCCCCGGTTTATTGACTGGAATGTGACCGCCCGAATGCAAAAAACCTATTATAAGGTTTTCGAAGAAGAACGAAGTCTTAATTTTTATATCCTGGTGGATACCAGCAGCAGTTCCTTATTTGGCTCTTCAGCTATCAAACGGAACGTTATGATGCAGGTAGGTGCTGACCTTGCCTTCTCTATACTTCGGAACAGGGATAAAGTGAGCCTGACTCTTTTCAACCATACCATAGAGAAACATATTCCTCCCCGCAATACCCCCTCTCATCTGGATCTGCTCATCAGAACACTGACTGACAGACAATTATCAGGGGGAAAAACGTGCATTGCCAAACTACTGTCTTTTGTAAACAATATCGTCTTAAAACGTTCGGTTATTATTATCCTCAGCGACTTTTGGGACTCGGATTATCAAAAGGAGCTGGGACAACTGGCTTCCCGGCACTATGTAATCGGTATACAGATCACCGATCCTCTTGAAAATCGCTTTCCTCCTGCAGGACTGGTTCAATTAAAAAACCCTGAGTCAGGAATCTCCCGCCTGGTCAATACCTCTTCCCGGTCATTTCAGAAAAATTATACAAAACAGTTAGTTGAAATGAATAGATACCTAAGCGATTCTTTCACCAGAACAGGCTCTCAATTATTGCAAATAAACAGTAATGAAGACTATCTACCCAAGATTCAGGCTTTATTTCAATAAGCTGTTTATAGGCATATTAACTGTCTTTTTATGGAGCAGGGAGGCGGCTATTGCCCAAACCTTTACCACCAAAGTAGATAAAGACACAATCACTTTGGGAGAACCCGTAGGGCTGGAAGTACGGCTCAGCAATATCAGTTCCCATGATTTGTTATCCCTTAACTGGGTGAATTATGATGAATTCAAAGACCGGTTCGCTATTATTCAGTTGAACGGGCCCGACACCACCCTATCCTCGGATGGTACTTACGACCTGAAGCAAAGTATAAAATTTACCTCATTTGATGCCGGCACCCACGCTCTGCAGGAATTTGAAGTGTCCTGGGAGGATGAGAGCGTCCATTCACTTTCTGCGTCTGCCCTCTCCATCATTGTTGTTCCTGCAGATATTTCTTCTCTTCGCGACTACCACGATGTCACCGGAATCATGATGCGGGAGAAAAACACAGATTACCGGTTATACGGCCTGCTGATTGTTTCTGCCGCGATTATCCTCTTTCTATTTCTACGACTGTTAAAAAAACGTAAACCCGATCGCTCCTACCAGATCGCTATAGGTCTTCTGGATTCCCTTGACAGTTCCGCTGTTACAGAATGCCACCAGCTCTATACTATAATCCGTGATTTTTATGGTCACAAATTCAGGGATCACCGGGTATTAAGCTATTCTACCCGCGATTGGAGTTCTTCCATCCGGCAAAAAATGCCCGAAGAAAGTAACGGTATTATTCATTTTCTTCATACATTAGACCGTATCAGGTTTGGGAAGAATATAAACTTAACAGACCGGAACTTAAAGTTAGAAGCCAAAGAGATTTTAAGCAAAATACAGTCCGTAAAAATTGAAATTTGAACTATCTGATATACAATTTACCTACCCTTGGGTACTGGCGGCACTTGGTATTTTTACAGGGCTGATACCTTGGTATCTGTTTTCAAACCGGAAGAAGGCGGCTGCATTCTTTCTCCCTACTGCCTTGGGCCCATATCCTGTTTTTGATTTTAAGATATTCCTTTTTCACAGCCTGTTTTTCTTTCGGTGCTTTACAATGACTTTAATCATCATTTGCTTATCCGGCCCGAAACAGGTGATATCTAATGAATATCTAACCGGGCAGGGTATAGATATTATGTTTTGCAATGATATCAGTCCCAGCATGGAGGCCCTTGATTTTCCGCCCAATCGAATGGAGGCCGCTAAACTAATCGGGACAGATTTTGTAAGACAAAGAACAGGAGACCGGATGGGCTTAGTGGTATTTGGTTCATTTTCAGTTACCCTGTGCCCTTTGACCACAGATACTGCCGCTCTGATTGCACAATTTAATTCGATTAAAGTCGGTGAATACGCCTCGGAAGAAACCCATATTAATCCGGGGATCGTTACGGCCATCAGTAAGTTAAAAAACAGTACCACAAAATCAAAAATAATAATCCTGCTATCCGACGGGGTAGACCGGGAAGAGAAGATTATCACAGAGGCGGTTATTGATATCGCTAAAGATTATAATGTAAAAATTTACACGGTAGGGATAGGCTCTGAAGGCCCGGTGCCTGTTTTATACCGGATTAAGCGTGGGGATACTATTGTTCTTGAAACCATCATCGAAAGGGAATTTGGATTTGACCAGGGTTATCTGAAGAAAGTGGCCCGTGAAACAGGAGGTCAATACTTTTATGCTAACGATAAGGATGGCTTAATTTCAGCATATAAAGCCATTAACGAATTAGAGAGATCCGATATACGAAAAGCGGCAAAATCACATACCCGGGATCTGAGACTATATTTTTTATATAGTGCTTTTTTTATTTTAGCTATGGAGATGTTTATCCGCTATGGCATAGTCAGAAAATTTCCTTAATAAAAATCTCCCGCACCTGAACCTCAAATGCGGGAGACCACTTATATAAACCGTTACATTTATTCTGCCGGCTTGATCATCTCCAGCACCTCTGCCGAGATCCCGGTCATAGAGAATCCGCCGTCGTGGTAAAGATTCTGCATGGTTACTTTACGGGTAAGGTCAGAGAAAAGGGTAACCACGTAATCGGCGCAGTCGTCAGCTGTGGCATTTCCCAAAGGCGCCATTTTTTCGGCAAATTCAAAGAAGTTGCCAAATCCGCCGATTCCGCCACCGGCACGGGTTTTGGTGGGCGACTGCGAAACGGTATTTACCCTTACATTCTTCAGCTTGCCATACCGGTATCCGTAGCTCCGGGCTATAGATTCGAGCATGGCTTTGGCATCGGCCATATCGCTGTAGAAAGAGAAAGTACGCTGTGCCGCCATATAGGTCAGGGCTACAATAGAACCCCATTCATTGATGGCATCCTGCTTCTCAGCTACCTGCATGAATTTGTGAAAAGACATGGCCGAGATATCCACACTCTGCTTGTACCATTCATAATTCAGGTCGCCGTATTCCTTGCCTTTTCTTACGTTAGGCGACATCCCGATAGAATGCAGCACAAAGTCCAGCTTTCCGCCCAGTATCTCTACCGACTTGCTGAACAGATTTTCAATGTCTTCCACGCTGGTGGCATCGGCCGGGATGATCTCCGCATTGCACTCTTCGGCCAGCTTATTGATCTCGCCCATCCGCATGGCTATAGGCGCATTGGTCAATGTAAATATCGCCCCTTCATCTTTAGCCCGCTGAGCTATCTTCCAGGCAATAGAATTTTCATCGATCGCCCCGGAGATTATTCCTCTTTTCCCTTTAAGTAGTCCGTAACCCATAGTGTATTATGTTAATCTTAATTCACAAAAGTATTATTTTTTTCGATAAGAACCTTATGTACGATAAGTCATTCCGAATCTTTTCAAAAAAGACTTTGCCCGCACCGTCTTTTACCGTAGTTTTGAAACCCGTTTTTTAAAAAATTCATGATCGTTTCACCTACTGAACCTTTTAAACTTGTTTTCAGCCTGTACCAGCATGAGTTCCTCGGGTATCTCCTCGAGCCTTACGTAGTAAAGCTCACCCTGAAAGGCGAATTTTCTTTCCAGTCACAAAATATCTCCGGAACCAACGTCAAAGATTTCAAAGCAGGGCTCACCCGCGACCAGGTCCGCCTGGTAGAGCTTACCTCCAAAATTCAGCAGGACATTGTTTTCCGGAAGTTCAACACCAATAAAAAGCTGAAAAGAGATGACTTTTTTAAAAAGATCTTTGATCCCGCCAAAGGGGATCCTGCCCTTCGCGAAGCCATTACCCTTTACATAGACAATTACCGGAAAGAAATTTACCGGAATATCCGGGGAGAGAATTTCTTCATCATGGGGAGCGACGGCATTCCTACCTGGAAAGAGGTGGAAATTGTGGAGGAACCCGCCAAGGTCTACTTTCATTTCAACCGCGAGGAAGAAAAAACCATTTACTACCCCATTATCAAATGTAACGGGGAAAAAGTAAAGTTCCAGTTTCGTAACGGGCTCATCATCAACGACATTCCCGCAGTTCTGCTGATCGATAACCTGATGTATATTTTCGAAGACCACGTAGACGGCAAAAAGCTGCGTCCGTTTCTTCAGAAATCCAACATCGAGATTCCCCGGAAAATCGAAGATACCTATTATAAGAAGTTCATTGTGCCCCTGATCGCTAACTTTAACGTATACGCCCAGGGATTCGATATATCGTATGAGAAGGAAGAATTTATTACACGCCTCCAGGTTACCGAGGTAAAAGCTGCCGCCCGAACGGGCCTGTTCGGCACGGGGGAAGACGAGAACCCGCCGGCTGATGTCATCCTGGAGCTCATCTTTTCGTACGGAGACCACGATTTTAAATTTGACAATTTCAGCGATCCCGCCTACGTTTACCCGGAAAAAACGGCCGGTTCCTGGAAGTTCCACAAGATAAAAAGGAACCTCCCTGCTGAACGGGCGGTTATCTCTTTCCTCAAAAACGAAGGGCTCGACCTCCGTAACGGCCGTAGCATACTGCTTAAAAATTATGCCGTGGAATGGATCAGCGACCACCTCGAAAAGCTGGAAGCCTACCCCGTTATCGTTCAGCAGAGCGAGGGCAATTCAGCCATTTACTTCCTGGGCTACAGCCACGTGGATGTAAAGGTGGTAGAAAAAAACGACTGGTTTGATATTGAAGCGGAGGTGATCTTCGGGGAGTTCCGGATCCCGTTCAAGAAATTCAGGCATTATATTCTCAACAATATCAAAGAATTTGCGCTGCCTGACGGCCGGCTGGCGACCATCCCCGAAGCCTGGTTCAAAAAGTTTTCCGAGCTGTTTGAAAGCATGGACGAAGCAGACAGCGCAGATGCTCCCCGCCTCAGGAAACAGTTTATAGGGCTGGTCAACCTGCTGGCCCATGACGGCGTGGTCACCACCCAAATGAACCGCAAGCTCTCTGCCCTGTCTGATTTTGAGGAGATACAGGATGCCCCCCTTCCCCAAAAATTTGAAGGGGAGCTGCGCCCTTACCAGAAAGCAGGCTACAACTGGCTCCTTTTTCTAAAGGAGTACGGCCTGGGAGGCTGCCTTGCTGATGACATGGGACTGGGAAAAACGGTTACCACCCTGGCTTTCCTGCAAAAGATCAAGGAAGAAAAGCCGGGCGCCCCCAGCCTGCTGGTACTGCCCACTTCCCTGATTTACAACTGGCAGAAAGAGGCCGCCCGGTTTACACCTGACCTGCGGGTGATGGTTCATTACGGTACCCAGAGGAGCAAAGACACCCAGGTATTTGCGCTGTATGACCTGATCATCTGTTCGTACGGCGTGCTACGTTCCGATATCGATTTTATCCGTTACTTCCGTTTCAACTACGCCATACTGGATGAGTCGCAATCGATCAAGAATGCCGCTTCCGCCAATTTCAAGGCCGTTATGGACCTCAACACCCAAAACCGGCTTATTCTTACGGGTACCCCGCTTGAAAACAGCACCCTGGACCTCTGGAGCCAGATGAGCTTTATTAACCCGGGGCTGCTGGGCAGCTTTTCAGCGTTTAAAAAGAAGTACCAGAGCCCCATAGAAAAAGAAAAAGACGAAGCAAGCCTGAAGGTGCTCTCGGCCCGGATCCGGCCCTTTATGCTCCGCAGAAACAAGCGGCAGGTAGCCCAGGATCTCCCGGAGAAAATAGAGTCGGTGGTCTACTGCCAGATGACCGAAGAGCAGGAAAAACTTTACGATGAGACCCGCTCATACGTAAGAAACCAGATCATGGGAATGCAGGAAAACGGCACCCTGGGGAAATCGGGCATGCTGGTGCTGCAGGGGCTTTCCAAGCTTCGCCAGCTGGCCAACCACCCGGCCATGGTCTCAGCCGGTTACCGGGGCGAATCAGGCAAAGGAAACGATGTGATGCAGCGTATCCGGGAGGTCGTGCAGGAAGGGTCAAAAACACTGGTTTTCAGCCAGTTTGTAAAGCACCTGGAATTTGTAGCCGAAGCCCTTCGCACCGAAGGTATCCCGTTCCTGTACCTCGACGGCTCCACGAAGAACCGGATGGAGCTGGTAGACCGCTTTCAGCAGCAGGATTCGGAGCAGGTTTTCCTGATCTCCCTCAAAGCCGGCGGAGTAGGGCTTAACCTGACCGCTGCCGAAAACGTATTTATACTGGATCCCTGGTGGAACCCCGCCATTGAAGCACAGGCCGTAGACCGGGCCCACCGCATAGGGCAAACCAAAACGGTGTTCAGCTATAAGTTTATCACCCAGAACACCATTGAAGAGAAGATCGTGGAGCTGCAAAACACCAAGAAGCAGCTTTTTGATGAGCTCATTATAGAAGAAGAAGGTTTCTTCAAGTCGTTAACCACCGAAGATATACTAAGCCTTATAGAATAAAAAAAACCGGGACACGCCCGGTTTTTCTATATTCTGCTAAAATTCGTCAGGAAGTCATTTCTTCTGTCTGGAAAATATCCACAGAAGCCTGGTGAATTACCTTCTTCAGTCCTTCATAAGCACCGGTAATAATACTGATCGGGATAATAATCGGCGCAAATACTATCCATTGACAGGTCATAAACAAATTGAATTTTTTCATAATTGGTAAGGGTAGCTTTATAAGGTATTTTAATCCCTGATGATCAAAACACAAGTGAAGTTAAAAAGAATTTTTGATAAATACAACAGCTTTATCTAATTTTTTTTATATTTTTTAACTCCATAGTTCTACCCTGCCCTTACGAAAAGCCCCAACAGGTCTTACAACCGCCTCAGGCAGATGACGCCGGGATTAAAACTTCCAGCGTACAAATGCCTCCATGGCCTCGTATTCAGCAAGCCCCAGCTTATTGTACAGCCCGGCAGTAGCCCGGTTACGGTCTTCTGCCCGCTGCCAGAATTCGCGCGCGTCGGTTCCCTGGAACACCACCCCGTCTTTTTGCGACTGGTGCTTGAAGATCCCGAGGCGTTTCTGCATAACCTGGTCAGGACTCATAGGCACGGCCATTTCAATTTCATGGATCTCCCATTCTGCCCAGGCACCGCGGTACAGCCACAGCCAGCAGTCTTTCATGAAGTTTTTATGCTTGATCTGGTCAATGGCTTCAAAAATGGCATCCAGGCAAACCTTATGGGTTCCGTGCGGGTCGGCCAGGTCGCCTGCCGCATAGATCTGGTGAGGCTTCACCTCTTCGATCAGGTTTTTAATAACCGCAATATCTTCTTTACCCAGCGGAGCCTTCTGCACTTTGCCGGTCTCATAGAAAGGCATATTCAGGAAGTGCGCATGCGCGGTAGGAATGCCCACAAAGCGGCAGGTAGCCTTGGCCTCTCCCCTGCGGATAATTCCTTTTACGTGCCTTACCGCTTCCGAATCCACTTCGCTTCCTTTCTTATTTTTAATAGAGAGCTTGGCATCTTCGAAGATTTTTTCGGCCTTCTCGTTATTGATCCCGAAATTGCGGTTATAGTCTACCACAAAATCAATGAATCTCAGCGCCTCATCATCTGACACGGCAATGTTACCCGAGGTCTGGTACGCCACATGCACTTCATGGCCCTGGTCTACCAGGCGCTGGAATGTACCCCCCATTGAGATGATGTCGTCATCCGGATGCGGGCTGAAGATAATGACACGCTTTCTTTCCGGCAGTGCCCGCTCAGGACGGTTGGTATCGTCGGCGTTGGGTTTTCCGCCCGGCCACCCGGTAATGGAGTGCTGCAGGTTATTGAACACATCGATGTTGATGTCATACGCCTGCCCGTAACCGGCCAGGAGCTCTGACAGTCCGTTATCGTTATAATCTTTATTGGTCAGCTTCAGGATAGGCTTACCCAGTTCAAGCGCCAGGCTGCATACGGCTTTCTTGATCATCTGGTTATCCCACACCACATCTTCTACCAGCCACGGCGTTTTGATCCGTTTCAGCTCGGAGGCCGCCGCCGGGTCTACCACAAACAGGGCGTTGCTGTGTGTCTGCAGGTAGGAAGCTGGATTCTGCTCGGTTACTGTACCTTCTACCGCACGGGCAATAACCTCGGCCTTGCGCTCTCCCCAGGCCAGCAGCACTACCCGTTTGGCCTGTAAAATTTTAGAAACACCCATGGTAATGGCTTTCTTGGGTACCTTGGTCAGGTCTCCGCCGAAATCGCCGGTAGCCGCTGCGCGGGTAGAATGGTCCAGCATCATCAGGCGGGTCTTGGAGTTGATCAGCGAGCCCGGCTCGTTAAAGCCGATATGCCCGTTGCCGCCTATGCCCAGCAGCTGGAAGTCGAGGCCGCCCAGTGCGTCTATCTTTGCCTCGTAGCCGGCACAAAACTCAGCAATAGACTGCTGCGGAAGCGTACCGAGGGGAATAAAATAATTTTCTTTCGGGATATCCACAAGGTCAAACAGCTGCTCGCGCATAAAACGCCAGTAACTCTGAATCGCATCCGGCTCCATCGGGTAATACTCATCCAGGTTAAACGAGATTACATTCTTAAAGCTTAAGCCTTCTTCCCTGTGCATGCGCACAAGCTCTGCGTATACGGTTTTGGGGGAAGACCCCGTGGCCAGACCCAGTATACAGTTTTTACCTTCTTTCTGCTTCCTCCGGATAAGGTCGGCAATTTCCTGCGCTACAGATTTGGAGGCTTCTTTCGGATCTGCAAAAATACGGGTTGGAATTTTCTCGTACGCAATCGGTTCTTTAACGGTTGAATCACCCATGGTGTTAAAATAATTTGATGTTAGGAGTACAACTACCTGTTTAATTTATACGGCTAAATTTAGAAGAGTTTTTTTATTAAAAAAAATTATTAATTCTATAAATTCTTAAAAACCATGTTAATTTAATCAATCCCGACTTTCCGCCTGCTGCTTTACAGCGCCAATATAGTTAAATTAAAATCTGGATTAATTATAAATAATTTTTCAAATCTGTTTTTTGCCGTGTATATTTGCAGGGTTTAATCTTCAGGCGTTGACATTATCAGAGCTTTACAGTACTTCAAAGGGCCGGGCCTTCCAATGTGACCTGACCAACTCTATTATTCTGAACTTCAAAGATTATACCTGGAAATTCTCTGTCAATGATTTTCTTCTTTTCCGGAAGCACATCCACGCGGTAGACCTGAAAGAGCTCCTGTTCAATCTTTCTGACGAGTGTGATTTTGTTTCGCTTCATCATGCCCGCCTGGCTTCTGCCGTTACGCTTACCCTCTGTGACCTCATCCAGCTTCGCGAGCTGGTAGACGGTACCCGCTTTTCACTGGAGCTGGTTTCCCTGATTCACGAGGTGCTGGGCGATTACACCGTGGTATAACCGCTTGCAACTGTGCCTTTTCTGCTGTCTCCCTGCCGGGAGCCCCGCCCTGATTTGATTTGTTTTAAATTTAGATTCAATACAAATAGCTGTAAATCAGCGCACAAGGGAATTTTTATCTCCCGAATCTTCGTTAACTTTGTAAACAAATAAATCAAGAAGATCAAATGAAGAATTTATTAAGAGACAAGACCTCATTAAAAGAAGATATAGAAATTGCACTGAATGCCCAGGCCAAAATGGAAGCGGAAGCCTCCAGCAAATACCTGGCCATGGCTTCGTGGCTGGAGCGAAACGGCTTTGAACGTTCTGCCGAATACCTGTACAGGCAAGCGGAGGAAGAACGCGAACATTTCCTGAAAATTTTCAGGTACATCAACGAGGTGGGCGGAAATGCCGTTACCCCGGTGGTGGGTGAGGTTCAGCTGGAATACCCGGATCTCAGGAGTGTTTTTGAGGTAGCCCTTCAAAGCGAGATTGCCGTTACCAACTCCATCAACCGCCTGGTAGGCCAATGCCGCGCCAATCATGACTACGCTACCGAAGATTTCCTGATGTGGTATGTGAAAGAGCAGCGTGAGGAAGAGAAAAATGCCCGGAGAGCCCTGGAGCTTTTTGAGCTGATCGATGTAAACAGCGCCACCGGCCGGTTCGTTCTTGATAAGGAAATTGCGAAGATCGGAGGACACGAGTAAAACTTTTTTGGGCAGTTATAAAGCGAAGAGGGGGCATTTATGCTCCCTTTTTTTAACCACATAGGCACATAAGACCTGTTTAGTAAGAACTTATATGTCTATGTACCTATGTGGTTATAAAAAATTCATCCTAACCTCCATAATTTTTCAAAAACATTTCTACATTTGCACCATGAAATTATCAATCGGCATAGCGGCTAACTGGTGGCGTTCTTCTCTCTGAGGGTTGAACATCATTCGCTATGGGATTTTTGAAGATACTATAAGGCTTGCTGTTCAACTACGGCAGGCCTTTTTTAATAGCCGTCAGCTATCAGCAGTCAGCTATCAGCCCAAAACGGTTGATAAGCTGATGGCTGACTGCTGATAGCTGAAAGCTTTTTTACTATGAAATTCAAAATTACTACCCGAACCAAGCGCCTCCTGGCCGATACCCTTACGCCTGTAAGCATTTTCCTGCGTATCCGGGAGCAGTACCCGCTGTCGGTGATCCTTGAAAGTGCCGATTACCACGCCATGCACAACAGCTTCAGCTACATTGCATGTGACCCCGTAGCCTCTATTACCATTGACAGGGGGCAGGTAAAGGAGGTCTACCCCGGCGGCCCGGAAAACATCTACCCGCTGGCCGATAAGAAAGATGCCGTGCAGGCGTTGCAGGCGTTTTCTTCGCGTTTTGAGCATCACAGCCAGAACCCCGGCTTTATCTCCAACGGGCTTTTCGGCCATATCACGTACGACGCCGTCCAGTATTTTGAAGACATTACCCTCCAGGAGAAAGCGCCGGAAAACGACATCCCCGATATTCAATACCGCGTTTACCGGTACGTGATTGCAGTCAATCATTTCAAAAACGAGCTTCACCTCTTTGAACATACCTACACACGCGAAGGCGAAGTACCCGTACCCGTGCGGGATGGCCTGGAGACGCTGGAATTTTTTGTTAAAAACCCCAAGCGCAGCACTTCCGTATTTAAAATTACCGGTGAAGAAGAAACCAATATTCCTGACGACAAAATGCGGGAAATCATCCGGCAATGCATCCGGCACTGCCTGCGCGGCGATGTGTTCCAGATTGTGCCGTCACGGAGATTCAGCCGTACTTTCTCGGGCGATGATTTCAACGTATACCGTGCTCTCAGAAGCATCAACCCCTCGCCTTACCTGTTCTATTTTGACGGCGGAGATTACCATATCTTCGGATCAAGCCCGGAAAAACAGATCTTTATTCATGACGGCACCGCTGAGATCCACCCCATTGCCGGAACTTTCCGCAGAACGGGCGACGACCAGCACGACAGCCAGCTGGCGCTTGACCTTCATGCCGACCCGAAAGAATCGGCAGAACACGTAATGCTGGTAGACCTGGCCCGCAATGACCTTTCCCGCAATGCAGAGCAGGTACATGTGGAGATCTTCAAGGAAGTACAGTTCTACAGCCACGTGATTCACCTGGTTTCGAAAGTTACCGCCCGCATGAATGCCGATGTCAACCCGCTGCAGCTGGTAGCTGACACCTTCCCCGCGGGTACGCTGTCGGGCTCGCCGAAGCATAACGCCATGACCCTCATTAACCGGGCAGAGCCCAATCACCGCGGTATTTATGGCGGAGCCATCGGATTTATGGATTTTAACGGTAACTTTAACCACGCCATTGCCATCCGTACGTTTTTAAGTAAAAACAATACCCTGTTTTTCCAGGCCGGCATGGGCGTGGTTGCCAAATCAGACGTGGAAACCGAAATGAACGAAATACACCTGAAGCTGGGCGCTTTGCGCAAGGCCATTGAAATGGCGGAAGAAATTTAATCAGCTGTGAGCTGTAGGCTAAAAGTTAAAAGCTAAAAAAATGAAAATACTGGTAGTAGACAATTATGACTCCTTCGTATATAACCTGGTGTATATCCTGAAGCAGCTGGGGGCAGAAACAGACGTCTTCCGGAACGATAAGATCGCCCTGGAAGAGGTAAAAAAATACGACAAGATCCTGCTTTCACCGGGGCCGGGGATCCCGGAAGAAGCAGGAATCATGATGGACCTGCTCAATGAATACAAGGAAACCAAGAGCATTCTCGGCGTGTGCCTGGGCCACCAGGCCATTGGCGAGGCTTTCGGCGCAAAGCTTGAAAATATGGGCGAGGTGCTGCACGGGGTCACTACCCCCTGTATCGTGAAAGACCCCAATGAGCTGCTTTTCCGGGATATTCCCGAACAGTTTAACGTTTGCCGGTACCACTCCTGGACGGTCCTGCCCGAAACCTTCCCCGACGGCTTACAGGTAACGGCCGTTGACGATAAAGGCAACGTTATGGCTGAGGCACATACCCGCTACGACGTACGCGGAGTCCAGTTTCACCCGGAAGCCTACCTTACTGAGCATGGGGTGAAGATGATGGAGAACTGGATGCAGAACTAAACCTTTCCCGGTGAATGTTAGGATTTCTCAATAAAAAACCCCGGGCTGTCAGGCCGCAGAACGAAGACGTTTTCCGCAAAGGGTTTGCCGGGCATATCCCTGAAGACGCGGTAGACTACGTTATGGCCCTCTGGCGCGAACACCCGTTCAATTTTACCGTGGCCGGGTCCCGCAAGACCTGCCTGGGGAATTATATGTACAAAAACGGCCGGCATTTTATTTCGGTGAACGGCGACTCCAATCCTTACAGTTTCCTGATCACCCTGATTCACGAGATCGCCCACCAGCGGGTACGGGTCGGCCAGAAGCTATTCCACCGGGCACCGGCCCCTCACGGGCAGGAATGGAAATTCCATTTCAAAACCCTGATGGCCCCGCTCCTGAGCGCCCGCATCTTCCCGGAAGATATCCTGCAGGTGCTTGTTCCGCACATGCAGAACCCTGCCGCCTCTTCTACCAAAGACCCGGCACTGGTACGGGCCCTTTCCTTTTATTCGCCTGAAAAAGTAGTGAAAGGTATCTATCTTTCAGAGGTGCCTGACGGAAAAGTATTTAACTTTAACGGCCGGCAGTTCAAAAGAATTCAGCCCCGGCGGACCAGAATACTGGTAGAATGCGTTAATACCCGAAAGCGCTACACCATTCCCGGCGTAGCCCGGGTGGAGCTTTAAGATGAGATCTTAATGAGTATAAAACCAGTTCCGAGCAGTACGTTCCGAGTACCCCATTGTCAGTTGTCCATCGTCAATTGTCCATTGTCCATTGTCCATTGTCAATTACAAAAAGGTATTTCGTACAGGTTACAGGGCATCTTATACCTTCTCTTATCTTTCGCCACAGCCTTTGCTCAGCCCTCCCCCCTTGCCCGGGGCGAGTGGATAAAAGTATCGGTCAGCCGCTCAGGGGTTTACAAGCTGGATAAGGCTTTTTTTGAGAAATATGCCCCTGCCTTTGCCAAAGCAGATCCCGACAAAATCCGGGTATACGGAGGGCATCCCGGCCCCCTGCCCCAGCTTAATTCGGCAGAGAGAGTTACAGGGCTGCAGGAGATCCCGGTTTTCCTTAACGACAAAAACAACCAATGGGATACCGGAGATTATATGGCCTTTTATGGCCGTGACCCGCATACGGTAACCTATGCTGACGGCCGGTTCTCGCATGAGATCAATCCTTACAGCAACTCCAATGACTATTTCATTACCATCGGCAGCAGCCCTTCTCTCAAAATAAGCCGGCAGGAGGCAGACACCGGGTCACCCGTCAGGGATAACCTGCCTTTTTACGGGTACGAAGAAAAAGAGCTGAAGAACCTGCTCAACTCCGGGCGGCTCTGGCTGGGCGATATGTTTCGCTCTTCCTATAGTTTTTCACCGGCGCAGGAAGATTTCGTTTCTGATTATACCTTCAGCTTTGAGCTGTACCCGATGGGCATCAGCCGCCAGTTTGTACGGATCACCGCGGGGAACCTCTCCCGGCAGGACACCCTGAACGGCGCCCCTCATAACCCGAACGACAACCAGGCCCGTTATTTCCGGGTATCCAATGCCTATCCTTTTGAACTAAAACCGGAAGCCCCCCCGGCCCGCGTGGAATTGCAGCTCAGCGCCGAAAGTGTGGGCAACGTAGGAGTTTACTTTAACTACTGGTCTGCCAGCTATAACCGCCGCCTGCGTTTTTACGCCGGCCGCCAGGTATTGTACCAAACCGTACCTGAAACGTCAGCTTACCGCTGCCGGCTGGCAGGCGATGCGGCATCGGCCCGCGTGTGGCAGGTAAATCAGGGCAACACCGTAAAAGAATTATCCCTCACGCAGGAAGGCGTTTTTTCACCGGATAATGCACTGAGCGACCTGGTGGTTTTTGACCCGGCCACCCTGCCCTACCCCGGTTTCCGGGAGGCTGTGAGCCCACAGAACCTGCGAAACGGCATTGTGCCCGAGCTGCTGGTGGTATTCCCGGAGAAATTCAGGAACGAAGCAGAGCAGCTGATCCGGTTCAAGAAAGAAAACGAAGACCTGGAAGTGGCCGGGTGTTCTGCTACCGAGATCTACAACGAATTCAGCTCGGGGAAAACCGATCCTACGGCCATCCGCGACTACTGCCGGTACCTCTACGAGCTGGCGCCGGGCAAATTCCGCTACCTGCTCATCCTGGGCGATGCTTCTTTCGACTACAAAAACAACAATAACGCCGACTACGCAGATGTAGATCTGCTGATTCCCACCTATGAATCGCGCGAGTCGCTGGAGCCGGTTTACAGCTTTGCTTCTGACGATTACTTCGCCTTTCTCGATCCGCACGAAGGCTTGTGGCCCGAGGGGAAGAGTGTCAACAACCAGTGGATAAGCACTACGTCTGACGACCATATCATGGACATTGCCGTAGGAAGAATACCCGCCCGGACCCTCTCCGAGCTACGCAACTACATTGCCAAATATACCGTTTACCGGCAATCTGTGGAGCACGTGAGCTGGAATAACCGCCTGGCTTTTGTGGCTGACAACCGCGACTATAACCTGCATCAACGCGACGCCGAAGAGCTGGAAGCCACAGCCCTGCAGGCCTTTCCCGGCTTTATGAACGATAAGCTCTACCTCGATGACTTCCCGGTGCAAAACGGAACGGTACCTGAAGCCAACCGGCGGCTGCACGAGCTGGTCAATAACGGATCTTACCTCATTACCTATATCGGGCACGGTGCCGAAGACGGCCTCACCAGTGAAAAGCTGCTCACCCTGAGCGACATCATGACCTTCCGCAACGCCGGCCGGCTCCCGATCTGGTTTACGGCCACCTGCCAGTTCGGGAAATTCGACAACCCGGGAGTCGTTTCAGGTGCCGAGTTAATGCTCTTACGGCCGCAAACCGGTGCCATAGCCCTGCTGACCACCACGCGGCCCGTGTATTCCAGCACCAACCAGCTGGTCAACCAGGCATTCTTCAGCCATATTACCGGGGCCGGAACACTGGGGGAGCTGTTCAGGATCACCAAAAACCAGTCGGTGCAAGGCGAGATCAACCGCAACTTTTCGTTGCTGGGCGACCCCTCGCTGCCCTTGCCGCGGTGGAGCACACCGGCATCGTTTTCACTGGCGGCCGATACCCTTACCGCTTACCGCAAAGTACGTTTCTCCGGCCGGTCTGAAACCGTTCAGAACGGAACAGCCCTGGTTTCGGTCATCGATAAGCCGGGGGTTAAAAAAACATTGGGCGGCTTTGCCGACAGCCCGCCGTTTGAATATACGCTCAGGTCAGAAGTAATTTTCAGCGGCCGGTTCCCGGTACACAACTACGTCTATGAAGGGGAGATCCTGCTGCCGAATGATCAGCTGCCCGGTTCCGGAAACGGCCGGATAGTGATCCGCTGCCTGGCAGCCGACAGCACCCTGCAGGAGTTCTCCGGGGTAGCGCCGGTGCCCCTGCGTACAGGAAGCCTCCCGGAACCGCACAACCTCACTCCGCCTGACCTGACGGCAGAGATCACCCCGGACCTGGTGCTGAAATGGACCCTCCGCGACGAAGACGGGATCAATATCTCCCGCCGGGACTCCGTAAACCGCCTCTCCCTGCTCATCAACGGGCAGCCCGTGCCTGATCCGCTTCTTTACTTTACCCCGCAGGCGGGAGCCACAGAAGGCGAGATCAGCTACTACGTGGGCAACCTGGAAAACGGCAGGCACCAGAGCACATTAATTGCATCAGACATCTACAATAATATATCCCGGAAAACGTTTGAATTTCAAATAGAACGTCCGGAGCTAAAAGTACTCGGGCTAACGGCTTATCCAAACCCTGTGACAGACTACCTGCGGTTAAGCGTAAAGCATAACCGGCCGGGCGATGATCTGAACGCAACCCTGATTATAAGCGATGCCCTGGGCCGGGTATTGCGAACGGAAGAGTTCAGCTGCAGCCACTGTGAAGAAGAAATAGGACTGGAAGCAGACTTTCACGGAAGCTCCCCGGCATTCCCGAAGGCCTTTTACCGGCTGATCATACGATCAGAAAATCATTCTGCGCAGGCAGGCGGAACCTTGTTTTTTTGGAAATAAATCTCTTACTTTGGGGGCTCGATTTTAAAAAAATCAGGCAACTGATATTTTCGTGAAAAATTCCTTTATGAAAAAAAATTATTGGTTAAGTATTCTCCTGTTACTGACTCCGGGACTTATTAACGCACAAAGTTCTACCAAGAACTATTCTATAATCTATACGGCAGTGCCTTTTATGGCCATTTCACCGGACTCCCGGGCTGCAGCAATGGGCGATGCCGGTGCGGCATCTACCTTTGATGCCAACGCCATGTACTGGAACCCCGGTAAGCTGGCCTTCTCTGATTCCCGGTTCGGCGGCTCTTTTTCTTATACGCCCTGGCTGAGACAAATTGTAAATGATATGGGGCTGATCAATGCCTCAGGGTTCTATAAGATTTCTGACAAGCAAACCGTAGGGGCCAGCATCAATTTCTTTAACCAGGGAGAAATACAGTTTACCGACTGGAACGGTTTCGAGATAGACCGTTTTGTCAGTAATGAATTTTCTATTTCAGGAGGAATTGCCCAAAAGCTCAGCTCTGATTACTCGCTTGGACTGAACATTAAATATATTCATTCTAACCTGGTGGGCAACCTGGCCATACCGGGCACCAGCGTTACGGCCAAACCGGGCCAGACCGCGGCCATGGACCTGGGGTTTTACTACAACAAGACCCGTCCTACCGACAATGACCCGCGGAGCTTCAAAAAATTTGATGTAGATTACGGTGTTGTTCTTCAGAACATCGGCGGTAAGATCAATTACGGGTTCGGGGAATACTTCATCCCGGCCAACTTCAAAGTAGGTACCCAGCTGTCTTTCCGCCCGGACCTCTCTAACCGCTTCTCTTTCCTGGTAGATTTCAACAAGCTGCTGGTGCCTTCCGATAAGGAGGACGTGAACGTATCGGAAATGAGCACCATGAAAGCCATATTCAGCTCTTTCAGCGATGCCCCGGGAGGCTTTTCGGAAGAGCTGGCTGAGATCATGGCCTCTATAGGCTTCGAATATACGTACCAGGAGCTGATTGCTTTGAGAGCGGGATATTTCCATGAATCGCAGCAAAAAGCGGGCCGGCAATACCTGACCGCCGGTGTGGGCCTGACCCTCAAAGAAAGGATCAAGCTGGATCTGGCCTATCTTATTCCTACCAAAACGGGTAGTCCGCTGGCCAACTCCTGGCGGGTGACGCTCCGGCTCCAGGTACCTCACAAATCGGGGAAGACCGATACCGTAGGCGACAACATTGACCAGTAAATGTCCTTAACGCTCCTCAGCAGAGGGGCCCGAGATAAAAAAGAAATAACAAAGCCCGGTCTTACGGGCTTTTTATCGTTTAATACCATGGATTTTTTTGAACTTGATCTTAGTGTGGATGCCGAATTTGCCGAAATCCTGCTGGCCGAGCTGGCCGAAATAGGCTTTGATTCTTTCCTTGAAAAAGAAGACGGCCTCCTGGCGTACATCAGCGAAGAGCACTTTGAAGACAGGCCTTTCAAAGTACTGATGGAAAATTATGCTGCGCGGATCCCCTTATCTTACGGCTTAAAGAAGGTTAAAAAGCAAAACTGGAACAAAGAATGGGAGGAGAACTTCCACCCTATTGAGGTAGCCGGACAGGTGTATATCCGGGCTACCTTTCATGAACCTGCCCCCGCTGATTTCAGGCACGAGATCATCATTGTACCGAAAATGTCGTTCGGAACCGGGCACCATGAAACCACTGCGCAGATGATTGAGCTTCAGCTGGAGATCGACCACCGGGGCAAATCGGTGCTGGACGTGGGCACCGGAACGGGCATCCTGGCCGTTATGGCCCATAAGCTCGGAGCCGGCCGTATCCATTCTTTTGATATTGACGAATGGTCAGTAGAAAACGGCCGTGAAAATTATGCCCTGAACGAAGCCCCTCACATCACCATTGAGCAGGGCACCATACAAAGCCAGCAACCGGCCGTATACGATGTGGTGCTGGCCAACATAAACCGGAACATCCTCCTGGACGAAATCCCCCTGTACGCCGCTTTTACAGGAGAATACCTGCTGGTAAGCGGTTTCTATGAGCAGGATATTCCTGATATCCGGGCCGTGGCCGAAGCCGCGGGCTTTAAAAAAGTGAAGCAGATAAGTAAGAACAATTGGGCGGCGGTCGTTTTTAGGAAATAGCCAGGAGCAGTGAGCTATGAGAGATTGACTGGGCCTCAAAAGGGGTACCTAGGGGCGGCCATCTGCTCAGCAGTCTGCCGTCAGGCTCATAGCTCATAGCTTAAGGCTCATAGCTTAAATTGTATAACATGAGAAAACTGATCGGGCTTATTCCTTTCCTAATGCTTTTTACATCGTTGAGGGCGCAGGTGCTGACGCTGCCTTCAGATCCTGAAAAGTTCCTGGAAGAATATACCCGGCAAATCGAGAAGTATGCAGGAGCCACGGCAGCAGCGGCCAACGGGCAGTTTTCAGAACTCTACCGTACTTCACTGGATCCGGCGGGGAAAAAAGAAGCCATTGTCCTGATCCGGTTCCTGTCTGAAAAAGGCCTTCGGCCGGCAGAAGTAGTGCGGTGTACGGAGGTCCTCTCTTTGTACCGGCAAAACCAGGAGGCCTCTCCTTCCGGAATGGAGAATTTCCTGCGCCTCCTGAAAAAATCTTTCGAACCTTACCCGGCCCGGTCCATTAACGAAGCCCTGTTACAGATGGGCAACTTTTTTACCGGGGGCGCCCTGTATACTTCTGACTTCAACCGGATCAGGACCGGTACCCGGAAAATAAACCTTACTTTTTTTGACCGCAGGCAGGATTACTTCTCCGGCACGGCGGCAGCACCGCAGGATAGCAAATCCGATACCGATATCGGTTGGGATGAAAGTGCTGAAGAGCCGGTTCCGGCAGCTACGAAAGAATCGCTGCGCAAAAACCTCCCGGATGTGCAGGGCCTGTTTTTTGTTTTTGAAGCTACCGATCTCACCCTGGTAAGCCCGTCAGACTCGCTGGTGATCACGGGAACAAAGGGCGGCTATAATTTCATGGAAGCGGTTTTTGTGGGCGAAGGGGGCCGGATCGGGTGGAATGTAGCCGGCAAGCCGGTAAGCGCGCAGGTAGATAAATACGCCATAAAGGCAGCAAGTGGCCGGCTGCAGGCCGAAAACGTGAGTCTTACCCACGAAGGCCTGCTGCGCGAACCCGTAAAAGGCCTGCTGGAAATAAAGCTCGAAAAAAGGGGCTCAGGGGAGGCATCCACTTATCCGCGCTTTAAGTCGTACCGCAATAACGCCGCCTACGCGCTTAACCTCACCGATTATGACCTTTCAGGCGGATATACTGTGGTGGGACAGAAAGTAACCACCACTTCGCTTTACGACCGGTATTCGCGGCTGCAGGTGAACAAATCGAGCCAGACCAGCCGGTTTGAGGTGATCGGGCATTCACTAACGCTTACCGATACGCTCATTTCATCTGACAGGGTGAGCTTTGTGGCCCGCCTGGGCAAAGATTCGGTTTCACACCCGGCTATCCGGTTTGAATACCAGATCCCGCAACAGCACGTGCAGCTGAACAAGGTGCCCAAAGGCGGCTTCCGGAACAGCATGTTCTCCGATACCTTCCACCAGGTAGATATCCGCTGCGACGCCATGTCGTGGAATCTGACCAGCGGTAAAATGGATTTCTATATTGTAGCCGGGAAGCAGGAAGTGGCTGCCGAATTTGAGTCTTTTGATTATTTCAACAGCAGCCGGCTCAGCAGCCTGAGCGATGCCGCCGGGTTTAACCCGCTGATGGCTGCCGCTACTATTATCGGCCGGAAAAAGAAAAACAGGCTTACCGTAGACGAAATGATTCAGTTCACCCGGAAAGAACGGCACATCGCCGCTAACGGGATGCTGATAGGAACCGAAATGGGCTTTTTTGATTACCATCCGTTCGAAGACGAATACAGCATCAGCCGGAAGGGGCTCCATTATTACTTTGTGGCTACCGGTAAAAAAGACTATGACGACCTGGTTTTTTCTTCCCTCAACCGGAGCGGAGAGAGCCGTCGTAACGCCACCATTGACTTTAATTCCAAGTCGCTGAACATTACCGGTGCCCAGGATTTCCGGCTGAGCGACAGCCTGGGGATCCAGCTCCTGCCTGATCAGCAGAGCATGGAGGTGATCGGCAACAAGGTATTCAGGTTCAACGGGAAGATCGTGGTGAAAAACTTCACTTTTTACGGAGAATTTGTATTGGAATACGAGAAATTCCTGGTGAATCTGAACCGGATAGACTCGATTACGTTTATTCCGCTTGATATATATAAAAAAGGCGGCAAGCTGCAGCTGGCGGGGAATTTCCGGTTCGGTAAAAGCGGGAAGCTCTACCTGAACAGCCCCGATAACAAATCGGGGAGAAAGAAGCTGCCCGAGTACCCCAAGTTGGATATCCCGGGAGGGGTGACCGTTTATTTCAACGAGAAAGGGCGGCACCATACGTTTTCCGACCAGGTCAGCTTTACGGCAGCCAGCCTTTCGCTCGACAGCCTGAATACGCGTAACCCTGTCATTCCCGGCTTATTTACTACGGCCAATATCTTTAAGCCCATTAAAGATAACCTGGTGGTATTGCCCGACTCCTCCATGGGAATGGTGCATATGCCCGCCGGGCCTTACCCTGTTTACGGGTCGCAAACCGCCTTTAACGCAGCCTCGCCCATTGTGCTGAACAAGCGGGGCCTCAGCTCCTCCGGTGAGCTGCATCACCTGGCGGCAGTGCTGAATGCCGATCGCATCAGCTTCTCGGAAGACCGCAGCAAAGCCAGTGGCAGTACCGGCCGCATCGCCGAAAAGCAGGCAGGGAATGCCTATTTCCCCCAGGTCAATATCTCAGGGTACACCATGGAGTGGGAGCCCGCCAAAGACAGCATGGCGGTGTATTCTGAAAAGGGATTTGAATTTTATAACGGCAGCTCCTTCCTGAAAGGCAGCATTGTGATGCGCAGCACCGGGCTGTTTGGGAACGGTCAGCTGACCCGCACCGATTCAGACATTGCTTCGGCCAGCTTCAAATTTGACAAAAACGGTTTCCTGGCTGAAAAAGCAGAGATCAAAGTGAAAGCCGACGAAGGCGATAAGCTGGCCTTCTCCGGCCGGAACGTGGATATCGATTTTAATGTGCAGCAGGAGCAGGTACGGATTTCCTCCCAGAATACCGGCTTTAATGCCACGGGTAGCGCCTTCCTCGAATTCCCTTCTTCCGCTTACAAAACCACCATTGACAAAGCATTATGGAGCATCAGAGATAAGGTCATCACCATGGAAGGCCACCTTGAAAACTCGGTATTCACCTCTACCGCGCCCCACCAGTACGGGCTGCGGTTTAACGGTACAGGGGCCCGGTACGACATTAAATCGAAAAACCTCAGCATAAGCGGCGTAGAGGAGATCCGTTCGGCAGATGCCGCCATCAGTCCGGCAGGTGGAAAAGTTTTTGTCAGGAACGACGGGCGGCTGGATGCCTTCACCAACGCCACCATTGTGGCCGATACCATTAACCGTTACCATACACTGACCAATGCCAGCGTTACCGTTAACTCGAAATTATCGTATAGCGGCAATGCCGACTACCGGTATGTCAATATCAGCTCGGATACCTTTAACATTAAGCTGGGCGGGTTTGAATTTGCGGAGGTCACCCCGGACGGGCGCATCCTGGACTCCAAAGGCTCCGGGAAGCTCTCCACCATAGCCCGGACCTCCATTGCCGAAAAAGACCAGGTATACCTGGCTAAAAAAATGCTGTACGTGGGTGAAATGACCATGCTGGCGCCTTTTAAAAACCTGTCGCTCCGCGGACAGGTTCTGCCTGACCTGAAAAAATATCCCATGATCGGCGGCTCCTGGATCAACTATGCCGGCAGCAAATCGGAAAACGTGACGATCCAGATAGACGAGAGCCTGAAAGACGGCGGGAAGCCCCTCTACGTAGGTCTTCACCTCAAATACGGCGCCAACACCGACGGCATCTACCCGTCATTCCTGTCTATGAAAAGCTCGGCAGACGACTACGACATCTTCCTGGCACGCGGTACGTTCGGACGGGATGAAGTCCACCAGCGATTCTATGTGAAACCCCAGAATGAATCGGATAATGCAGCGGAGTTTTACGATGACCAGGGCATCATGGTGCTTTCAGGCCGGTTTAACCTGCTGGGCGTGCCCACCAAGGTATTTGAAACCGTAGGAAAAGCCACCGTCAACCTCGACTCCATGAAATACCTGTTGGAGACCATGATGCTCTTTGATTTCCCGATCCCGATACCTACGGTTCAGAAAATGGGGCAAAATATCGTAAAAACCAACCTGGACGCCGGGAACAGCAATGCGGCCATTGAATTAGACGATGAAGGTTTTGTGGAAAGGCTCAGCCGGGTCATCGGTACGCAGGATACTGAAAAATACAAAACCAACAGCCAGAAAGGGCATATTCCCCTGTTTAAGGAATCTGCCAGGTTCCTGAAGTCGCTGGTACTCTCCAAAGCTGACCTTCGCTGGAATGCCACAGCCAACGCCTATTACAGCACAGGACCCATAGGCATCTCCAATATAGGTGACGTAGACATCAATGCCCTGGTGAACGGCTATGTAGAGATTGTGCAGTCGCACAGCACGGGTAACGAGCTCCATATCTATCTCGACCTCTCACCCGGTAACTGGTACTATTTTGTGTACCGGAACGGGCAGCTGGGCATGGTATCTTCTGATGAGGAAGTGAACCGGATGGTCAATACCGGTGGCGGGAAGGAAAAGGGCGTGGGCTTTGTAGATATCAACGAGGCCACCCGTTTCAGGAAACGTTTCCTCACCAGTTACCGCGGCATGTCGGAAGAAGAATACAACCAACAGGTAAAATCACCACCCAAAGCCACCAAAAAGGCGAAGAAAGAAGAGGGAGAAGGGTTTTAGTAAGTGAATGGTTATATTCATGTGAAATCATTATCTTTATGACCTGATACCTTATTAGCTCCCATGAACCGGAACACAAAAATCTTCTTTTGGTCCCTCTCAGCCGCTTTGGGCGGTTTTCTTTTCGGGTTTGATACAGCCGTTATCTCCGGTGTGGAAAAGCACCTGCAATCTCTCTGGAACCTTTCTGCCGTAGAGCACGGGTTTACCGTTTCTATTGCCTTGATCGGTACGGTGGTGGGCGCTTTGGTGGGGGGCATACCCGCTGATACCCTGGGCCGCAGGAAAACCCTGCTGATCATTGCCGTGATCTACCTGCTGGCTTCTTTGGGCACGGCGCTGGCCAACACCTGGGGGTTCTTTCTCATCTTCCGTTTCCTGGGGGGTGTGGGAGTAGGGGTGTCGTCTATTGTAGCGCCTTTGTACATTACAGAAATATCACCGGCCAGCAAGCGCGGGCGCCTGGTGGCGATGTTCCAGTTCAATATTGTGTTCGGTATACTTATCGCGTATCTTTCCAATTACCTGCTGAGCGGTATTGATCCGGATGTTTCCTGGAGGTGGATGCTGGGCGTGCAGGCTTTCCCCTCTGCCCTTTTCATCATCACGGCACTGGTTATCCCGGAAAGTCCGCGCTGGCTTATTCTTAAAAAGAACGACCTGGAGGGCGCCCGGCAAACCCTGGAGATCATTGATCCCGATGAGGCGGAAAAGACTATTTCATCCGTTTTAAACGCATCACAAACTAATAAATCGGCCGGTTTCGCCACTGTTTTCAGTAAAGCCTACCGCAAACCGCTTATCCTGGCTTTCCTGTTCGCATTTTTTAACCAGGTTTCGGGTATTAATGCCATCATTTATTATGCACCGAGAATTTTTGAGCTGGCAGGGCTTGGAAAAGAATCTGCCCTGCTTTCTTCCGCCGGCATCGGTCTGGTCAACCTGCTTTCTACTTTTATAGGGCTGGCACTGATTGACAAATACGGAAGAAAGACGCTGATGATTGCGGGTTCTGTGGGACTGATCGTTGCCCTGGCACTGGTCACCCGGGCGTTTTATATCCACCAGGCCGGCATGCTGGTGCCCATCTACCTGTTTATATTCATTGCCTTCTTCGCGTTTTCCCAGGGAGCGGTGATCTGGGTGTTTATAGCCGAGATTTTCCCCAATGAGGTTCGGGCCTACGGTCAGACCGTGGGCAGCTCTACCCACTGGATCATGGCAGCGCTGATATCCTTCTCTTTCCCTATGATCACGGAGATGTTCGGTGGTGCCGCTGCTTTCGGTTTCTTTACCGTCATGATGATCTGCCAGCTTATTTTTGCCTGGAAGTTTATGCCGGAAACCCGGGGGAGGGCATTGGAGGATATGGATAGGGTGATTATTTCGCATTGACCATATAAGTCACGAAGGTTGTTGAACCATACAGGCATATAAGGCATAAAAGAATAAGTGAAAAGCTAAAAGTGAAAAACTAAAAGTTGCGGAACATGCTTTCATTATTGACTAATGTACCGCAACTTTTCGTTTTTAGCTTTTCACTTATTTAACCACTTAGATACATAGGCATTGAAGATAAACGTAGAGAACTATGTATCTATGTGGTTAAAATAGGGATATTCAGTAAATAGACTTGAAATCGGTTGTTGAATAATTTTTTGACAGCCGATTTTGTTTTTTTAAAGAAATGCTAGCCAGTGATTTTGCTGATGGGATACTATGTTGTTGTCAAGGGC